>Ga0207008_10008_pt1 | contig 56770 bp, 44 predicted proteins | sample Alteio_BWMinCont_83_FD_153489 | JGI IMG/M metagenome (GOLD analysis project Ga0207008, IMG submission 153489) | Enriched cells from forest soil in Barre Woods Harvard Forest LTER site, Petersham, Massachusetts, United States -... | ecosystem: Environmental > Terrestrial > Soil > Temperate forest >... | reverse complement strand
TGCGCGGAATTCGAGCCATCAGCGACTACGAATACGAACTGCAGATGGCGTTGATGAACCGCAAACTGGAACCAACACTGGAAACGGTCTTTATGATGCCGGCCGATAAATATTCCTATGTAAGTTCGAGGCTGGTACGGGAAGTAGCCCGAGCGGGCGGGCCGGTGAAAGGGCTCGTCCCGGAATTCGTAGAGCAGAAGCTGAGAGAGAAACTCGATCCTGCATACAAACTGCGGGACACACAACTCATAGAAGTGCCCAGGAGAAGGAAGAGGAAGGCATGACGACTGCAATTATGGAAGCGGTGAAGCTTACTGACAGGATCAACCGGATTGAGCCCTCAGCCACCATGGCGGTGGTGGCGGAGGCCGACAAACTGCGGACGCAGGGAATCGATGTCGTCGATTTTGGGGCGGGTGAGCCGCATTTTTCGACGCCTCAGCACATCAAGGATGCTGCCATTGCGGCAATCCAGGGCAATTTCACGAAGTACACAGCGGTCGCAGGCACGGCGGAGTTGCGGGATGCGATCGCACACCGTCACAACGTCGACTTCGATTCCGACTATCGGCGGGAAGAAATAATCGCGTCGGTCGGCGGGAAGCACGCCTTGTTCAATGCCATTCAGGTGATCGTGGATCACGGCGATGAAGTGATTCTGCCGGTGCCGTACTGGGTTTCGTTCAAAGACATCATTCGCTACGCGGGCGGAAACTGCGTTCTGCTGGAAGCTGATGAAGCGCAGGGATTCCGCGTGACGGCCGAAATGGTAGCGAGACTCATTACGCCGCGGACGAAGGCGATCATCCTGAACTCGCCGTCGAATCCGTCGGGGGCAGTGATGAAAGCGGAGGATATGACGGAGGTGGTCCGACTGGCGCACCAGCGTGGGATCTGGGTACTGTCGGATGAGTGCTACGTCTACCTCAATTACACAGGCAAGAATTTCTCAGTAGGTTCGCTGCGGGAGTACAAGGAGCGGTTCGTGGTGCTGGGATCGCTGTCGAAGACCTATGCCATGACCGGATGGCGGATGGGCTATGCGATGGCTCCGGCGGCAATCACTAGCGCAATGGCGAAGCTGCAGAGCCAGTCGACTTCGAATCCGACGTCGATTGTGCAGAAAGCGGCAGTCGCTGCCTTGAGGGGGCCACAGGAATGCGTGGAGCAGATGCGGCGCGAATATATCGAACTGCGCGACCACGTGGTACAGGGATTACGGTCGATTCCGGGGGTGACTTGTACAAAGCCGGAAGGCGCCTTTTATGCCTATCCGAATATTTCCGCTTTTCTGGGCCGCGGAGGGTTGAAATCCGCATCTGATGTGGCCGGCAGACTGTTGCGGGAAGCGCACGTTGCTACCGTTCCGGGTGAGGGGTTTGGCACGAGTGAGCATATCCGAGTCTCGTATGCGACTTCGAAGGCTGAACTGGATCGCGGGTTGGAGCGGATGCGGAAGTTTTTCGGAGCACTGTAGGCCTCTGGGATTTCAAAAACGCAACCACAGAGGTCACAGGGGAACACTGAGGAATCCATCTGGTTCGGCAGAGGCCGTTCCGTAGCGAGCGGCCTTTTTTGTGGGCGCTAGATTGAATGGGAATCTTGTATCCATTGCTAATGCAGCCGGGGTTTGATCCGCGGCCGTGGGGTACGCTGGACTTATCGCCGATTTATCCTAACCACAAGTTTGGGGAGAAAATCGGCGAGGCTTGGCTGAGCGGGGATGACTGCAAAGTCGCCAACGGTCCGTTGAAGGGAAAGTCGCTTGCGGAGTTAAGCGAAGAATATCAGCGCGAGCTAGTCGGCGAGGCGGCACGGGACGCGAAACGGTTTCCGCTGCTGCTGAAATTTCTCTTTCCGCACGAGAAGCTTTCGGTGCAAGTGCATCCGGATGACGCGCAGGCAGTGCGCGTGGGGCAGCCTTGGGGCAAGACGGAGTGCTGGTACGTGGCACACGCAAAGCCCGGGTCGCAAATCGCGTTAGGGCTGAAACCCGGCGTGACTGCGGCGGAACTGGAAGAGGCGATCCATCAGAACCGGGCTGAGGAAGTTCTGAACTGGATCAACGTTTATGCCGGCGACATGATCTACGTCGCGGGCGGAACAGTACACACTCTCGGGCCGGGATCAATCATTGTCGAGACCCAGCAGCAGTCAGATACAACGTATCGCTTGTATGATTACGGGCGTCCGCGTGAATTGCATCTGAAAGACGGCCTGGCGGCGGTTAAAGAGAAGGTAAAGTCCGGAAAAGTGCTGCGCGCAGCTCCAGTCGAATTGGGGATGAGTAAGGATCGGTGGTCGCCTCTGGTCGAAGCCCCATATTTTGTTGTCGAAATGTTTGAATGCAAGTCGCCGACGCCGCCTCTCACGACTCGAGATGAATCGGGCAGAAGTTCGGCGCAGATCCTGGTAGCCATCGAAGGCTGTGGCGTGATTGAAGTGGCTGGCATGGAGCCGGTGACGTTGGCGAAGGGTGATGCGGTTGTGGTTCCCGCGTGCACCGAAGAGTTCCAGGTGAGACCGCAGTGGACGCTGGAGTTTTTGCGGGCATACGTGCCCGGGAAACCGCTGCCTGAACCCGAAACGAGAATGTAATTCGACAACAGCATGGAAAAGAAAACGAATTTCTATCCGGTCATCCTGGCGGGCGGGCGCGGGACGCGCTTCTGGCCGCTCAGCCGTAAGAAGCGGGCCAAGCAATTGCTGGCGCTCGATGGTAAAGAGACGATGATCCAGCAAGCGGTGGCGAGGCTGTTGCCGCTGGCTCCGGTAAAAAAGTTCTGGGTTATCACCAACGAAGATTCGCGCCCGGCTATTTTGAAGCAGCTGCCAAAGCTGCCGAAAGCGCAGGTTCTGGCAGAGCCGATGGGAAGAAATACGGCTCCGGCAATTGGGCTCGCCGCGTTCTTGCTTCTGCGCGAGAATCCAGATGCGGTGATTGGGCTGTTTCCGTCGGACCACGTAATCGCGGACGAAAAGCGCTATTGCGAGACTCTGGAGCGGGGGATTGAGGTCGCGTCGAACGGCGCGAATATTGTGGTGCTGGGCATTCGCCCGAATCGCGCCGAAACCGGCTACGGATACATTGAATCGGGCGGCCTGTTTCAGGGTGAAGCTCTGCACGTGCGCCGCTTCACGGAAAAGCCCAACGCCGAAACCGCGGCTGAGTTTGTGGCAGCCGGGAATTACTTCTGGAATAGTGGGATGTTCCTGTGGAGTGCGCGAACCTTGGCGGACGCGTTGCGCGAACATCTGCCCAAGACAGCGTCGATCCTTGAGCAGATTGCGGCGACATTTGGAACGTCCAAATTCGCGGCCACATTTCGGCGGCTGTATCCGAAATGCGAGAACATCAGCGTGGATTATGCCGTGTTGGAGCCGCGGTCGGCAAAGGGCGAGAGAGCAAGCCACATCTACTGTCTCCCGGCGGATTTCGGATGGAACGACCTGGGCTCGTGGACGGCTCTGCATGAGCACCATGTGGCGAAGAGCACTCCGCAGGAAGGAAACCTGGTTACGAGTTCCGGCGTATTTCTGCTGAATGCGCGGGAAAACTATGTGCATGCACCCGGCAAATTTGTAGCTGCGCTGGGAGTGAGCGATCTTGTGGTTGTGGAGACGGCGGATGCTCTGCTAATTACGACTCGGCACCACGCACAGGATGTAGGCAAAGTTGTGAAGTATCTGGATGAGAAGAAGATGAGCAAGTTGGTGTGAAAGTGGCCAGGGGTCAGTTGCTAGTGGTCAGTAAGTGCGACCTCTATCAATGATCGTGGGCTACCGATGCTGAGTCGCTATGACGCAAGAGATCAAATTCGGGACCGACGGATGGCGCGGGATCATCGCGGATGATTTCACGTTTGAGAATGTGCGGCGGGTCGCGGGCGCGATTGCCGGATACGTATTGAAGAACGAAGACGCGAAACGCGGAGTCATTGTAGGGTACGACGCCCGATTTGCTTCTCCGCGAGCCGCGCAGATTGTGGCCGAGGTGATCGCTGGTGCCGGGGTTCCAGTGAAGCTGGCCAATGACTACACGCCGACGCCGGCGGTTTCGTACGCGGTGAAGCACCAGGGAGCGGCGGGTGGCGTGATGGTGACTTCCAGCCATAACCCGTGGAACTGGAATGGAGTGAAGTTCAAGGGCAATTTCGGCGGATCGGCCACTCCGGCGATCATGAAAAAGATTGAGGAAGAATTGGCTGCGGGTGCCGCGCCCAAGGGGGACAAGGCGGCGATCGAGGAAGTCGATTTAAAGAAGGCATACGTCGCCGCGGTATGCGCTTTTGCCGACATGGATCTCATCGCCAAAACGAAATTCAAGTTTGCGGTGGACGCGATGTATGGGTCGGGCCGGGGGATTCTGCCTGGAATCTTTGCGGAGCGTGATGTGCAATGCGTAGCGATTCGGCAAGAGTTGAATCCGCTGTTTCCCGGGATCAATCCGGAACCGATCCGGCCGCACACGAAGATGCTTGAGGAGACGGTGGTCCGCGAGAAATGCGATGCGGGGCTGGCGACTGATGGGGATGCGGACCGCATTGGAGCGGTGGCGGAGGATGGGAGCTTTGTCGACTCGCACAAGATCTTCTGCGTCTTGCTGCGCTGGCTGCTGGAACGAAAGAAATGGCCGGGCGACGTCGTGCGGGCATTCAATACGACGCGGATGCTGGACCGGATCTCGGCGAAGTACGGACGAACGCTCCACGAGACGCCGATTGGGTTCAAGTACGTTGCCGATCTGATGATGGAGCGCGAGATCCTGGTGGGTGGCGAGGAGTCGGGCGGGATCGGGTACTCACGATTTCTGCCCGAGCGCGACGGAGTGCTGAACAGCCTTCTGCTGGCGAACGCGATGGCGGAGGAAGGAAAGCCGCTAGGACAGCTAGTCGCAGACCTGCAGCGCGAGTTTGGGCCTCACTACTATGGACGGAGCGATCTGCATATTCCGGAGGACATCAAACAAGGCGCTATTCAGCGAGCGAGCGCCGAGGAGACGCGAGCGCTGGGGCGCTATAAAGTCCTCAAAAAAGAGCTCATGGATGGAGTGAAGTTCTTTCTGGATGCTCCGACCAATGGCAATGGCGCGGAGGCGTGGGTGCTGTTTCGCGCATCGGGGACCGAGCCTCTGTTGCGGCTTTACACCGAAGCATCATCTCCCGAGTTGGTCAGTGAGTTACTGGCGACAGGTGAGAGTTTTGTGCGGAACAGCGGATAATAGGCAGTAAGGGAGTTGATGGCAGAAGAAGCAATTTCGGGGCAGGTCGATTCGCCGGAGGCGCGCCGCTACAACCGGATACGGCGGTGGCTGGGCATCACAGATTTTGTCGTGGGATTCTTGTTCCTGGTGGTCTTGCTGGCCACAGGCTGGTCGGATTCGCTTCGTGATTTCGCATACCGGTTGGGGTTACAGAATTACTCCTTCTCGCTTTTCATGTACCTTGTGCTGCTGCTGGGCATCAGCAAGGCACTGGGGATCGGCCTTGATTACTACGGCTTTCGCCTGGAGCGGCGATTCAAACTCACGACGCAAAGATTCAGTTCATGGGCGTGGGATGAAATTAAGGGCTTCCTCGTCAGTCTGGTGTTAGGCACGGTTGTCGTCGAGTTGCTGTACTTGACGATCCGGCAATGGCCGCAGAACTGGTGGCTGCTAGCGTGGGCTCTTTTCATGGGATTGTTCGTTTTGCTGGCGCAACTGGCGCCGGTGGTGCTGTTTCCGATCTTTTACAAATTTGAGCCGCTCGAGGACGAAGGTTTGCGGCGGCGGCTGGTGGTATTAAGTGAGCGCTCCGGAACGCGGGTGCGCGGCGTGTATCGCTGGCGGCTCTCGGAGAAGAGCAAGAAGGCGAATGCCGCTCTCACGGGTCTGGGTCGAACCCGAAGGATCATTCTCGCCGACACGTTACTCGACAATTACACGCCCGATGAAGTTGAAGCAGTGCTGGCGCATGAACTGGGGCATCAGGTGCACCGTCATATTTTGAAGAGCATTCTTGTGCAGGCGGCTATCACGTTCGTGGGCTTCTGGGCAGCGAATTGGACTCTGCACTATGCGGTTGACCGGCACATGTTTGAGGAGTTGTCGGATTTTGCCAACCTGCCTTTGTTGGCGTTGGTTTCCGTCGTGCTGTCATTTCTCCTGATGCCGGCGCTTAACGCGTACTCTCGGTTCAACGAGAGACAGGCGGACCGGTATGCGTTTGAGTCGATCGCGAGCGTCGACCCGTTTGTTTCCTCGATGAACAAATTGGCGGAGCAGAATCTTGCGGAGCGTACTCCGTCAAAATGGGTGGAATGGTTTTTCCACTCACACCCGTCGATTGCAAGACGACTGGCGGCCGCCCATGAATGGGGAAAAACGCAGGAGGCGCATCCGCACGCGTGAGACGGAGATTTCTCAGAGGCTTGGTACTAATTAGTGCCATCGCCTGGACCATGATTGTAACGGCCGGCCAAAAACAGTCCCCTACATGCCGGGAGTGCTCGGAATGGAATCAGCCTCAGGCACCATTTCGAATTTTCGGCAACAGCTACTATGTGGGCACACATGCGCTGAGTTCTGTCCTGATTACTTCTCCTTCCGGTCACGTCTTGATTGATGGCGACCTGCCGGAATCAGTGCCCCAGATTGTTTCCCACATTCGGTCGCTAGGTTTCCGAATTGAAGACGTGAAGGTTATTGTCAATTCGCACGTTCATTTCGACCACGCCGGCGGGATTGCGAAACTGCAAAAGCTGAGCGGCGCACGCGTCATGGCGAGCGAGTGGAGTGCGGCTGTCATGCGGCGAGGTGGCGTGGGGAAAGACGACCCGCAATATGGCTCCATAAGGCCGATCGCGCGAATCGCGAATGTGCACGTCCTGCACGACGGCGACAGCTTCACTGTCGGCGGAGTCGTGATGGCCGCGCACCTGACCGCGGGGCATACACCCGGCGGCACCAGTTGGACCTGGCGCTCGTGCGAAGGCGAGACTTGCCGGTCTATGGTCTATGCGGATAGTCTGAGCGCAGTCTCAGCCAACGGATTCCGATTTACGAGTAATCGTGAGTACGCCGGTGCGCTGAAGGATTTCGAAAAGAGCTTTGCATTTCTTGAGACAACTCCGTGTGATGTTCTGATTACTGCACACCCCGAGATGTCACGATTGTGGGAGCGTTTGGATTCCCGTGGACGCGGTGTCGTGCCGGATCCGATGGTCGATTCAAATGCATGCCGTGAGCTTGCCGGACAGGCACGTGAGCGACTTGCCGAACGAGTTGCTCAGGAGCGGACACAGTCGGGAAAGAATGAGTGATTCAGAGAGCCTTTCCTCTTAGGATTCCGATCACCCGCTGTAGATCTTCTTCGGTGTCGACACCCACGCTGTCGTATGGCGTTTCGCCGACATAGATCGGTATTCCATTCTCAAGAAATCGCAACTGCTCGAGTCGCTCCGCCTTTTCCAGTGCGGACTCGGGCAGAGTCACGCAACGATCAAGGGCGGGCTTCCGGTAGGCGTAAAGACCAAGATGTTTGAAGTAGCGGGGATGGGTCGCGTCACGGTCGAAGGGGATCGTGGCACGTGAAAAATAAAGAGCGCGTCCGGCGAGGTCGGTGAGCACTTTGACAGCATTTGGATTGGGGACATCGATGGCTGCGGCAGGCGTCATGAGAGTACCGACCTGGACAGAGGAGTCTTCCATTACGCGCAAGAGAGAGGTGATTTGTTCTGCACGAACGAGCGGTTCGTCTCCCTGGACGTTGATGTAGACGTCGGCAGCTTCCCGGTTGGATATCTCGTGAACGCGCTCAGTTCCGCTGCGATGCGCCGGTGATGTCATCTGTGCGTTCCAGGTGTGCTGACGGCACACCTGCATGATTTCGTCGGAGTCAGTGGCGATGATCACATCGGCAAGTAACGGCGACGAGCGAACGGCTTCATAGACAACGCCGATCAACGGTTTGCCAGAAATTTCGCGAAGCATTTTGCGCGGCAGGCGCGTGGACGCGAGGCGGGCGGGGATGACGGCGATAGCCTTCATGGACTTCTGATTATTCCAGATCGCGACTATTTTCGAGTTTAGATTTAAGGCTGTCTGATGCCTGAGCTGATACAGGCCAGATCCGTTCCGCCGGGCAGGGGGATGGTGGTGTTGATCCGTCGCTAATCATCGGCGAGGTATACGGGACCGCGGGAAGTGGGTTTGACCTATTTCGGAGAGACTCTTAAAATCAAGAATTGGCGTAATGCACGGAGACCGCGTTGCGTCCATACCGCGGAAGCGCTGGTTCCACCAGGTTTTTCAGTTTCCTTTCGCAGTTCCTTCCTGTTTTTTAAGGCAAGTGGCGGCGTAGCTCAGGTGGCTAGAGCGACGGTCTCATAATCCGTAGGTCGTTGGTTCGAGTCCAACCGCCGCCACCAGAATTTTTCAGTTTGTCTTTCCGCGTCGACCACTCTTCAATACTTTTGGTGTTTGGTCGGAAGGTGCGTCTACTGTTGCGTTCCGGCTTCGGTGATATCTTGGTGGTGAATCGCCCCCGAGGGCGCGGCGTCATAACGCATGGACGTTCTCAAGAAACTTTTCGAGCAGCATTTTCACTTTCCTGTCGAGCGGGTCGAACCTGTTCAGGGCGAGTTGGGCGGGTCTGGACGCAAGATCATGCGGCTCACTGGGAAAGGCAGCAGTGCGATTGGAATTCTCTATGGGGTGCGCGAAGAAAACGTAGCATTCCTCGAGTTCTCGCGCCACTTTCGGAAACATGGCTTGCCCGTTCCTGAAGTCTACGGCGAGGATCTTGAGAGTGGGGCGTATCTCGAAGAGGATCTCGGGGACACATCTCTGTTTGAGTTGCTTTCGAAGAATCGAAAAGGTGAAAACATCGGGCCAGAGGCGGTCGAGGCTTATCGCAGGGCAATCGCGACGCTGCCGCGGTTTCAGGTTGAGGCCGGTCGCGATCTGAATTACAAGGTGTGCTATCCGCGTGGGAGCTTTGACAGGCAGTCCATTTCCTGGGACCTGAATTATTTCAAGTATTACTTCTTACGGCTGGCCGGCATTCCATTCAGCGAGCAGGCGCTGGAGGACGATTTCGGCCGGTTGACGAAATTCCTTTTGAGCGCCCCTCGCGACTATTTCCTGTACCGCGATTTTCAATCGCGCAACATTATGTTGCGCGATGGCCAGCCTTACTTTCTCGACTATCAAGGAGGCCGTAAGGGAGCGCTGCAATACGACGTTGCGTCACTTTTGTACGACGCAAAGGCTGACCTGCCCCCTGAGTTGCGCCAGCAATTACTGGATCACTATCTGGAAACGTTACGCGGTTTTGTGGATGTGAAACGCGAAGTTTTCTTACAGCATTACTACGCGTACGTATACATCCGCATCATGCAGGCGCTGGGCGCATATGGGTTCCGAGGGTTTTATGAGCGAAAAGTCCATTTTCTGCAGAGCGTGCCCTACGCGTTGAAGAATCTGCGATGGCTGCTGCACAACGTCACTTTGCCGGTTGCTCTGCCAACTCTGCTGGAAGCATTTCACAGCATGCTGCGGTCGGAGAAGTTGCAAGGACTGGCATCCGATGCAGACAATCTGGTCGTGCGGATTGTCAGTTTTTCCTTTCATCGTGGGCTTCCCAAAGATGAGACCGGCAATGGCGGTGGATTTGTGTTTGACGGGAGGAGCCTGCCGAACCCCGGGCGGGAAGAACAGTTTAAGGCTCTAACCGGCAAGGATGCGCCCGTGATTGAGTACCTGAACCAGCAAGACAGCGCACATCAGTTCCTGGCGAGTGTGATGGCGCTGGTCGACGCAAGTGTGGGCAACTACCAGCAGCGTGGATTTAAAAATCTGATGGTCTCGTTTGGATGCACAGGTGGGCAACATCGATCGGTCTACCTTGCTGAACAAGTAGCAAAGCGTCTGCGGGGGCGGAGCGGGCTGGAAGTAGTGGTTACACATCGCGAGCTCGATCGTATGAAAGCAGAGCGGGCTTTGGCGGAGAAGGCCGGAACATGAGGGCGATGATTCTGGCGGCAGGGCTGGGCACCAGGCTGCGGCCGTTGACCAATGATCGTCCTAAGGCGCTGGTTGAGGTTGCGGGGCAGACTCTCCTACAAATCACGTTGCGAAGGCTCGCTGCCTTCGGAATTCAGGAAGTGATTGTCAACCTTCATCACTTTGCCGATATGGTCGTCGACTATCTGAAGAGCAACCAGAACTTTGGAATGCGGATTGAGATTTCCCGGGAAGAAGTCTTGCTTGACACCGGCGGCGGGTTGAAGAAGGCTGCCTGGTTCTTTCTGGAGGATACCGCCAACCAGCAGGAGCCGTTCTTGCTGCATAACGTGGATGTGATCAGCACAATCGATTTCGGACGAATGCTCAAGGCCCACCGGGAGAGCGGAGCTCTGGCAACATTAGCTGTTCAAGATCGTGAGACTTCACGTTACTTGCTGTTCGACGAAAAAAATCACTTGTGCGGGCGCCGCGCCGGAAGCGACGGAAATCCGGAGAATGTTCGTGGTTGCAGAAAGACCTCTGCCCTGGCGTTTTCGGGTGTGCACGTGATCTCGCCTCAATTGTTTCCGTTGATGAGCGAGGATGGAGTCTTCTCGATTATCACGACGTACCTGCGACTCGCCGGCCAGGAAGAGAATATCGGGGCATTTCGGGCTGATGAGTATTACTGGAAAGATTTGGGTAAGCCACAGAACATCGCGCAAGTGTCATCGGACTTGAAATCGCAAGTGGTTATGCTATAAGGGCCTTCAGCGAGCACGAGTGGAATCGGCTGTGAAAAAGTAACCTCGCAAGTTACGTAAGTTTCTCCAAAATCCGCCAAATCATTGTTTCTAAGCATCTTAGCTGGTAATCCTAGATGTTCGGGGATTTGTCTGTGCCCGAAGTGTGCCTCATCGAATGACTGGCTCATACAGCATGAACCCAAGTCTGCCCGAGCGCTCGCGCTCGTGGAAGAGCATGTCCGCCGTGGCGAAGTTGTTTATTACGGTGATGATCCTGGGCGGTCTGGGCACGCTGATCTATGGAGGGATACACCAGAGCAGTAAGAACATCGCGGAGTTCATCTGCTATCTGGGAATCGCCATACTGGCGTCGCGGCTGAAGGTCAATCTGCCGGGAATTACCGGGACGCTTTCGGTCAATTTTCTTTTCATCCTGATTGGAGTTCTGGAACTGAGCTATACCGAGACCCTGATTCTAGGAGCGGTCTCGATGGTGGCACAGTGTCTATTTCCCGATCGTCCAAGAGCGATACAACTCACATTCAATGTGTGCGCCGGTTGCATTTCCACGACGTTGGCGTACGTTGTGTACCACCATCCACTCACGAATCTGGTTATTGATAATCACCCGGTGCTGCTTGGACTGGCTGCGACCGTGTATTTCATTTCGAATGCCGGATCCATCGCAACAGTCATTTCGCTCACGGAGGGCCGTCCACTCAGCCGAATTCTGGTGGACTGCTACTTCTGGTCTTTCCCGTACTACCTGGTGGGAGCCGGAATCGCCGCGATCATTGCATGGTTGAACCGAACTTTTAACTGGGAAACGTCACTGCTGGTGCTGCCGGTGGTCTATCTCATCTACCGCTCGTACCGTTTATATCTCGGCAAATTGGAAGATGAGAAGCGGCACGTCGAGGAGATGGCCAACCTCCACTTGAGGACCATCGAAGCGCTTGCGCTGGCGATTGAAGCGAAGGATCACACGACGCACGAACATTTGCAGCGCGTCCGCGTATACGCCATTGAGGTTGCGAAGGAACTTGGAGTGACTGGACCGGAGCTTGAGGCTCTTCATGCTGCGGCGCTGTTACATGACATTGGCAAGCTGGCAGTACCGGAACACATCATCTCGAAGCCTGGGCGTTTGAGTCCGGAAGAATTCGAGAAGATGAAGATTCATACGCTGGTGGGCGCCGAGATTCTCGAGCGCGTACGGTTCCCGTATCCGGTGGTGCCGATCGTTCGGGCACACCACGAGAAGTGGGATGGTTCGGGTTATCCGCTGGGGCTTAAGGGTGCGGAAATTCCTATCGGCGCACGGATTCTTTCGGCAGTCGACTATCTGGATGCACTTGCGTCGGACCGCCAATATCGCCGCGCTCTTCCTCTTAAAGATGTAATGCAGAAACTTGCGGCTGAGTCCGGCAAGTCGTTCGACCCGAAGGTCGTCGATGTGCTGCAGAAGCGTTACGAGCACCTGGAGGAGATGGCCGTCGCCAAGTCGGCAGAGGATCCTAACGCGCCGCTGTCGACCGCTATCAAGATCGAGCGAGGGTTGGAGCCCGCTGCCGGATTCGAAAATGCTCGTGCGCAAGACTATGCCGGGCGCGAGACGACGTTCCTCTCATCAATCGCGGCCGCGCGCCAGGAAGCGCAATCGCTTTTTGAATTGAGCCAGGACTTGGGTGCATCACTGAGCCTGGGAGAAACACTGTCGGTATTTTCGGTGAAACTCAAGCCGATGGTTCCTTACGATGCGATTGCGATCTACGTGCAGCGGGAAAATGAACTGATCCCCGAGTACGTCAATGGGGACAACTACCGTTTGTTTTCGTCGTTGCGCATTCCGGTGGGGCAAGGCCTGTCGGGATGGGTTGCGCAGAACCGGAAGCCGATCATTAACGGAAATCCATCGGTGGAACCCGGATACTTGAACGACCCAACGAAGTTCAGTTCGCTACGATCAGCGCTGGCGGTCCCATTGGAGGGAGTGGCTGGGGTCATCGGAGTTCTGGCGCTGTATCGCGCCGAACGCGATGCCTTTACGTCGGATCACCTGCGAATCCTGCTCGCAGTCAGTGGAAAGATGGCACTGGCCATTGAGAATGCACTGAAGTATCAGCAGGCAGAGAATTCTGCGATCACAGATTATCTGACAGGACTGCCAAATGCCCGGTCGCTGTTCCTGCAATTGGACCGGGAATTGGCTCGCTGCAAGCGCGACAATACGTCATTGACCGTAATGGTCTCTGACATGGATGGATTCAAGCAGATTAATGACCGCTTCGGCCATCTGGAAGGAAATCGCGTGCTGCGTCTGTTTGCACAGGCGCTCAAAGACAGTTGCCGCGAGTACGACTACGTGGCACGGATGGGTGGGGATGAGTTTGTGGTAATTGCCCCGGGTCTCGCGGCCGATGCGGCGGGAAAGAAAGCGGAGCAGATGCGTGCGTTGGCTCGGCACGCGGGAAGCGAGGTCTGCGGGGAAGAAATTCTTTCTCTCAGCGTGGGACGCGCCGTCTACCCGGCGGATGGCAATGACGCGGAGCAACTCCTGGCTGAAGCTGACCGGCGTATGTACATCGAGAAGCAGAAACAGCTCGCATACAAGGATCGGCGGGCACATCCGCGGATGAAGTGCAGGGTTACCATCGAACTTCAGGCCGAGTCGGGCGGAATCCCGGTGTTTGCCAATCTCACGGATCTCAGTATGGGTGGATGTTACGTGGAGACGAGCTCGATTCTGACGGCAGGCAGCAAGATCAAACTTCGATTCTCCATGGATGACTCAGAGTTAGTGGCAGAAGGGGTGGTCGCCAGACTGGATCCCGGTTCTGGCATTGCGGTGCAGTTCCGGGAGATGAATCGTGAAGGCCGCGACCGCATGTTCAAGATTCTGGAGTTTGTGCAAAAGACGACAACCTTCTTCAACAATCGTTACCTGGACAGCCTCACCAAGAGCTGATCGTGGGATCAGCGGCTAAGAGTGACCTTTCGCGGCTACCTGCAGCGTGGCGGCACGAACGATTTCCGAAGCAATCCGATCGAGGGGCAGAATCTTGTCGGCAAGTCCTGCCCTGGCGACGAAGCCGGGCATCCCCCACACCACGCTGCTGGCTTCGTCCTGTACGTAGATCCGGGCACCGCACTTACGCAGCAATTCACACCCCTTGAGGCCGTCCTGCCCCATACCCGTCAGCACGACCGCCAGAGCTCGATCTCGAAACAACGTGGCCACCGAGCGGAAGAGAACATCAACGGATGGGCGGCAGAAGTTTTCGCGCGGCCCTTGATGAGCTTTTAGGGATACCGATCCGTCTTCTTGTTCCACAACCATGTGGAAGTCTCCCGGAGCGATCACGGCGCGGCCTGGTGATAGTGCTTCCCCCGAAACGCATTCGCGCACGGGCAGTTGCGACTTGGCAGTAAGACGGGCCGCCAGCATTGTCGTGAAGATGGGGGGCATGTGCTGGGCGATCAACAACGGAACGGGGAAGTCGGCGGGCAGTAACGGAATAACGTGCGCTAGAGCATCAGGACCGCCAGTGGAAACTCCGATGATTACGATCTTTGCCGGGCTGACTAGTCGTGGCGGAGACGATGCCGCTGAAACCGGGGGTACGGGCTTCGTGTAGGAAAGCGCGAAGCTCTGGGCCCCCGGCAGGCGACAGAGTGCTCGAATCTTCGGGATCAACTCGCGAGTGACCGCATCGAATGTCGCAGCGCCATCCAAGTTACTGGGCTTAGTGACGTAGTCAGTAGCTCCCAGAGCCAGCGCTTCGAGCGTTACAGAGGCCCCTCGTTCTGTCAAAGTGCTGAACATGATGATAGGGACGCGAGTGTCGATCTTGCGTAACTCTCGGACGGTCTCAAGTCCATCCATCTCGGGCATTTCGATATCGAGGAGCACGAGGTCTGGCTTCAAGGCGGGAAACTTCGTCAGGGCGAGGCGACCGTTCGCCGCCGTCGCGGCGACTTCCAGGTCCGGGTCGTGGCTGATCGCCTGAGATAAGACTTTGCGGACTACGACCGCGTCGTCGACCAGCAGGATCCTCTTCTTGTTATGTAGGGCCATCACCTCATCTCAAGACAAACGGGCCGCAGAGTGAATGCTCTGCAGCCCTCAGTTGGGTTTTCTAGGAAGAGGCTTGCGCGGCGCGCGTTTTTGCCGGGACAGAACTGGCAGCATCCGTGCTGTCAGCGAGTTTGAATTTTTCTACCAAGGCCCGAAGTTGCACGGCCATTTCGGTGAGTTGCTGCGCCGCCTTCAAGGTATCTTGGGCGCCACGCGTCGTGCTCTCTGCAGCGGCGGCTACTCCCTGGATGTTGTGCGAGATTTCGCCGGAACCCTTCGCGGCCTCCTGTACGTTGCGGGACATCTCGTTGGTGGTTGCGCTCTGTTCCTCAACAGCAGTGGCAATCGTCCCGGAAATGTCATTAATCTGATTGATGACGGACGTAATACTACCGATAGAGTCCACCGCGCGCTTAGTGTCATCCTGGATCGCAGTGATTTTCTGACTGATGTCCTCGGTAGCCTTGGCGGTTTGCTTCGCCAATTCCTTGACTTCATTGGCCACGACGGCGAAGCCCTTGCCGGCCTCGCCAGCGCGTGCCGCTTCAATCGTAGCGTTCAGTGCAAGGAGGTTGGTTTGCTGCGCGATCGACGTTATGACTTTAATCACCTGGCCGATCTCGGCGCTGGATTCACCCAGTTTTGCGACGGTAGTGTTGGCGGCATTCGCAGTCTTGACGGCCTCGCCGGCAACCTTTGCCGCCTCGCTGGCGTTGCTGGAAATGCTCTGCACGGTCGACGTCATTTCCTCTGCGCCGGTGGCCACGCTATTTAGGTTCGTGGTGACCTGTTGGGTGGCAGTGGCAACGGTGCTTGCCTGAGCGGAGGTCTCTTCCGCGTTGCTGCTCATTTCCTGGCTGGTAGAAGCCAGCTGTTGTGAGGAACTGGAGAGTGCCTGCGCATTCTGAGCAATGGATTTCATGCTGGCCTGCAAAGTGTCCGCTGTTCGATTGGTAGCCACCCCGACTCCCGCGAGAGCCTCGATGCAAGCATTCAGATTGTTCTTGATCGTGTTGAAATCGCCGTTGTAAACGTCGGTAATCTTCACCCGCTGGTTCGATGTGGAGACGCGGCGCGTGTAGTCGTTGGCGGCCATGGCCTGGAGAACAACGCTGGCTTCGACGAGGCCTTTGGAGATGTCATCAACGTATTTGGCTGCAACGTTAAGGGGACCGATCACGGCATCGAGTGTGCTATTCACGCCCTCGACGACTTTGCGGTAGTCACCCTGATGTTGCGTCGCGTCGGCGCGGGTTGCCAGTTTGCCGTCGACGGCGGCCTGCGCCAGCATCATGGCATCGGCCATCATCGCGTTGACGGCGCGTTTCTGCGGCGTAATGTCGGTTGCGTACTTCACGACTTTGAAGGGTTTCCCATTCAGGTCCAGAATCGGATTGTAGGAGGCCTGAATCCAGACCTCGCGGCCGCCTTTACCGATGCGCTTGTACTCAGCCGCCTGATACTCCCCACGATTCAGCTTGACCCAGAATTCCTTATAGGCTGGGCTTTGGCGGAACGCCTCATCGACGAAGATACTGTGATTCCGGCCCTTGATCTCGTCCAGGGTGTAGCCGAGGGCGTTCAGAAAATTCTCATTGGCGGTGATAACGGTGGCATCCATGCTGAACTCGATCACAGCCTGTGCTTTGCTGATGGCTGCAATCTGTCCCTGATAGTCGGCATTCTGTAGTTTTTGCCTTGTGACGTCGGTGGCGTATTTCACGACTTTGAAGGGCTTGCCATCAAGATCAAGAATGGGATTATAGGAGGCTTGGATCCAGACCTCGCGGCCGCCTTTACCAATGCGCTTATATTCGGCAGCGTCGTACTCACCGCGATTCAGCTTGGCCCAGAATTCCTTGTAAGCCACGCTCTGCTTGTAGGCTTCGTCAACAAACATGCTGTGATGTTTGCCCTTGATTTCGTCCAGCGTGTAGCCGAGAGCTTGCAAGAAATTCTCATTGGCGCTGATGACAGTGCCGTCCATGTTGAACTCGATTACCGCCTGAGACTTGCCGATGGCAGCAATCTGGCCAGCACGGTCGGTATCGGCCAGTTTCTGCTGCGTGATGTCTCGCAAATAGCTCACGACCCTGTAGGCGTTTCCTTGAGCGTCCAGGACAGGACTGTAGTGGTAATGAACCCAGATTTCCGTGCCTTGCTTCGTGCGTCTCCTGCCCTCGCCGCTGATTTCCTCACCACGGGCAAGCTTCTCCCATCGAGCCTTCAGGTCCGCTTCATACTGCGGACTCCTTCGTGTCTGCTCGTCGACAAATATGCTGACATGCCTGCCAACGACTTCCCCGTGGTTGTAGCCGACGAGCTTCTCGAAATTCTCATTGATATCGAGGATGATGCCATTCATATCGTAGTGGCCGATGGGCTGTGCCTTGCTCAGAGCGATAATCTGGGCGTGGTCGTCATTCTTATGTTGGCCAAGTTTGGCCGTTTTCTTTCCCCGCGTGCTATTCATTGCATTCTCCTTACGGTTCTCCCCGCTCTGGCGGAGGCAATTTTCAACAGCTAGAAATCACGATTACCTTTCGGCTTGTTTAGATCGGACAGATCGACGATGCGGTCAATGTCGAGCGCCAAGAGCAGGCGTCCGGAGAGCTTGTAGACACCGCGCACGACGTCTCGAGCAAAGCCCTGCAATGTTTCCGGCGGGCTTTCGAGTGTTTCTTCTTCGACCTCGATGACATCCCCGATTTCGTCCACCAGCAAACTGACGGCACCGTCATTGGTGCGGACGACGACATTCATGGGCAGTTGGCCCGCCGGGCGGTCCTGCAGGCCCAAACGGCGCCTCAGGTCGATGGCTGAGACAATCTGGCCCCGCAGGTTGATCAGACCACTAACCACGTTGGGGGCGAGCGGCACACGGGTCATCTCCTGGTGCTGAATGACCTCCTGGACTTTGGGAACCGGTGTTCCAAAGACATGACCGTCAAGAAAGAAGGTGCAAAACTGCTGGGTGGAAGCCATGGATTCTCCTAAGCTCTTGAAGTCGATTCCGCGAAGCCGGGGATAACGCTGCGCACCACTTTGGGAACGTCGAGTAAGTCGGTAACGCGTTTCTGAATGACCGAAGACCCCAAAACTCCTTGGCGTTCGGCTGGGGTCTGAACCACCAACTTCTCGTCCACAATGTCGACGATTCGATCGACGATTAGACCGACGCTGCGACCGGCCTCGGAATACACCACGACTTGTAGACGGCTGTCGCCGGCTGCATTCGGCGCGGTTGCGACCGCTCCTGCCACCACGCGCGACAGGCGCAGTAGCGGCATGATCTGACCGCGATACTGCATGACCTCCTGCGGGCCTGCCATTTCGACTGCGGATAGGGGAAACTCCTCGAGCCGGGCCACGAGTGATAAGGGGATGGCAATGCGGCCCTTGTCCCCGCACTGAACCACCAGCAGTGTTTGATGGTCGGTGACAGCGTCGGCTCTTGCCGCAGACTTGTTCTTTTCCGCCAGAGCGGAGTCGCGGGCCGAGATCACGTGCGCACGCTGCGCCAGGCCGAGAATGTCAAGGATGAGAGCCACCCGGCCATCGCCCATGATGGTGGTGCCGGAATATGCAGTAATTCCTTTTAACTGTTGCCCGAGGGGCTTGACGACGATCTCCTCAGTATCGGTGATCTCGTCGACGACCAAGCCGAACTCGTGTCCGTCCGCCTGAACCACGACGATGTTAGACGCCGAGTCTTCCGCGTGCTTGTCCGAGTGCGAACCGGATAACTGCAACTCGCGATTCAAATAGACCAGGGGCAGCAAACGCCCGCGAAGCCGGTAAACCGGAGCGCCATGAACCATCTCGATACCTTTTCCAGACTCGCCTCCGTCCATTCGCACCAACTCAAGAAGGCTGACCTGAGGGATGGCAAAGCGTTCGCGTCCGGAGATAACCATGAGGGCGGGGATGATGGCCAAGGTGAGCGGGATTTTGATCTTGACGGTAGTACCTTTGCCCGGGGTGGACTGAATATCAACCGTTCCGCCGATCTTTTCCACGTTGGTTTTGACGACGTCCATGCCAACGCCGCGCCCGGAAACGTTGGTGACCTTTTCCGCGGTGGAGAATCCCGGCAGAAAAATCAGGTTGAAGATGTCACGATCGGACATGCGCGAGGCATGCTGGGCGGAAACCAAGCCCCGTTCGGTCGCCTTCTGCCGGATTAGCTCCGCATTCAGGCCAACGCCATCGTCGCTGACCTCGATGTTGACTTGGCCTCCTTCATGGAAGGCCCGCAGTTTGAGGATGCCGGCGGGGTCCTTCCCCGCCTGTTGACGCGTTGCGGGTGGTTCGATGCCGTGATCGATAGAATTTCTCACCAAGTGAGTCAGAGGATCTTTGATGGCTTCAATAATGGTGCGGTCAAGTTCTGTGTCTCGCCCTTCCATTTCCAGACGGACATCTTTCCCGCAGCTGAGCCCAAGATCGCGGACGGTGCGGGGAAACTTGTCCCACACATTGCCGATGGGCTGCATGCGGGTTTTCATGACCTCTTCCTGCAACTCAGTAGCGATCAGGTTCATGCGCTGGGAGACGGCCTGGAATCCGGCATCCTGGCGCGTGCTGGAAAACTGCAAGAGCTGATTCCGAGCAAGTACCAGTTCGCCGACCAGATTCATCAGACGGTCGAGCAGGTTGACGCCGACGCGGATCGTCTCGACCGCAGCGTCGGGATTGCGGGCTTCCACCGCTTTTTGGGCCGCGACCACGTCCTCTGGATGAACTGCACCGCGATCGACCAGGATTTCTCCAAGCCGCTTACGACCGATTTCCTGTTGCTCGAGCGCCGCGGCAAGATCTTCGGGGCGCACCTGACCTCGTTCGAGCAATACGCCCCCGATCTTTGCTGGATCGGCTAGTTGTTCTCCAGAAGAATTCGCGGGCGCGGTGGGGTGGGTGCTCTCTTGGTCGGGTGTCTTTCCGGAGGCTAAATGAGGATCGTCTATTGAAAGGGCGGCGTCGGGAGCGGAGGAGTTATCCTGCCGCTGCAGACTAGCCAGATGCTCGATGAGAGCTGCGTAGTCTTCTTCGCCATCCTGACCGGAGGACTGGATAGACGCAAGCATCTGCCGCACTGCATCGACCATGGCGAGAAGTCCGCTGGTCATCTCAGCTGTTAGTGTGAGCTTTCCATCCCGCAATCGCGATAGAAGGTTCTCTCCGGAATGTGCAAGCTTTTCCAGGCGGGCGAATCCCAAGAAGCCGCAGCTACCCTTAATCGTGTGAATCGTCCGGAAAATGCTGGCCAGCAATTCCTTGGACGAGGGGGAAGACTCCAGTTTCACAAGCTCCTGGTCAAGCCGGTCGAGGTTCTCGGTGCTCTCGATTAGAAAATCTTTAACGATGTCATCCATAGGAATGTCTTACTCAGCAAATCCGCTTTTCGAGGTGCAGCCAAAGGGCCAACCTTACGGAGGCGAAATTCACTTCAGGTCGTATGTTCTGATCTCTCACCTTTGTGGATCATCGGCTAGGGCGGTAGCAACTTAAGCGCAAGTGGATTAGAAGTGCAGGAAGGAGTGTCGAAACGGATGCGACTTCCCCGCTTGAAGCCTGTCTCTGCCATCCGTAAACTTAGAAGAATGCATGTTCACGTTCACGGCGCAGGCAGCCCGAGTCGAGTCTTAAAAATCTCACTGGGTGTGACCCTGGCGTACATCGTTCTGCTGGTCACCGCGGGTCTGCGTGCGCACTCGCTCGCCTTGTTGTCTGAGGCCGGGCATAATCTCTCCGACTTCTTGGCCCTCCTGCTTTCGTTGGTTGCGGTATTCTTGCAATCCCGCCCAGCGAGTTCCACCAAGACATACGGCTACCATCGCGCGGGCGTTCTGGTCGCGCTGGTCAATGCGAGTTCGCTGGTGATCGTTGCGATCTTCATTTTTTACGAGGCATTCCGACGCCTGCAGCATCCTGAGCACGTACAGGCCAGCGTGATGATGTGGGTGGCCGCGGCCGGCGTCGTCATGAATGGAGCCATCGCGCTACTGCTCTATCGCGCCGGTGGAGACGTGAATATTCGCAGCGCCTTGCTGCACGAAGTAGGCGACACGCTTTCGACTGCGGCGGTGATTGCGGGAGGCTGGGCGATCCTGATCACAGGCAACTACTGGATCGATTCGGTGTTGTCGATCGCGATCGGAGTGCTGATCCTTTGGTCGGGCTTCGGAATCGTGCGTGAGACGTTGAATATCCTGCTTGAGGGAACACCCCGGGGAATGAAGTTGGAGAAGATTGAAGGAGTAATCCGGTCGGTGGAGGGAGTAAATGACGTGCACGACCTTCACGTCTGGAGTATCGGCAGCGAGACGCACGCGCTCTCCTGCCATATCTCAATCGCCGATATTCCGCCCTCAGTCAGCGAACGCATTTTGCGCGATGTAAAAGAGCGGCTGCTGCTTGATTTCCGCATCGACCACACTACGATTCAGTTTGAACATGCGTTGTGCGAAACCGCTCACGGGTGCGTAATTCCGGTGAGTGAGAGCGAAGAACATCATCACCATCACAGCCACTAGAAGCACACCTTTGTTAATAGGTCAGGTTTGCTCTTGGAAAATCTCCTTTGCGCGCTCAATCGTGTCGGCATCATCGGGTGATTTGTCGGGGCGTAGTCTGACGATTCTTGGAAAACGGAGTGCGTAGCCGCTCTCGTGCCGGTCCGATTGCATCATGTTGTTGAAGGCAACCTCGAGCACGATCTGCGGTTCAACGACGCGGCGGAATCCCTCATCTTCGATCGTGTGCTCCAGGAACCACGTTGTCATCTCGGCGATTTCAGCATCGGTGAGGCCGGAATAGGCTTTGCCGATGTTCACTAGCTTGTCTCCATCCCAAACTGCGAAGGTGTAGTCGCTGAGCACCCCGATACGTTTGCCGTGTCCGTACTCGACAGCGGTGACGACGACGTCGAGCGTGGCGAGTTCACGCTTCATCTTCAGCCATGCTTTGCCGCGCTTGCCTGGACTGTAAGAGGAGTTGAGGTCCTTAATCATTAAGCCTTCATTGCCCCGGGCTCGTGCCGCGACGAAGAGGCGGTCGAGTTCTTCTGCGGATATACCGCGGAAGACTGGGGCGCGGATGATCGCCGCCGAGAAAGCTTCTTCTGTCTCCGAGAACGCAAGCCTCCCTTGCCCGGTATTGGTGGTCTTAACGGTGGAGTGCAGAGAGCGTTTTGCCGACAGGAATCTGTCGAGAATCTGTGCCCGATCGCGGAGAGGTGTATCGATCAGCAATTCCCCGTCGAGGTACAGGATGTCAAAGACGAGGAAAGCTACCGGACTCTCGCGAAGCATCTTGCCGCTAACCTTTTTCCTGCCCAGTCTCTGCTGTAGAACGCTGAAAGGCCGTGCCCGGCCGAGATTCTGAGCCTTCGCTTCCCCCGCGTCCGATACAGGCTCGTCGACCACCAACTGGGCGTCCTCGGAAGCCGGGTACTCCCACGCAACGATTTCGCCATCGAGAATCGCATGACCAGGAAGGCCTGCTAGAGCGGGTGGTAGCTCGGGAAAGGACTCGGTGATTTCATCCCGCGTGCGCGAGAAGATTCGGACTTCGCCGCCCGAGGTATGCGCCTGGGCGCGAATGCCGTCATACTTGTCTTCGACTGCAGCGTCGGAGAAGAAACTAAAACCTTCCTCTGGCGAGTCAATCGGGCTTGCGAGCATGAATCCCAACGGATGGAAGAGTCTCATCCGCGCCTGATCCAATCGCCCTTGTGCTGCGAGAACTGACGTTTCGCCAATATCCCCCAGCAGCATGTTGGCGCGTTGAACCTCGACTAGCGGACTGGCGTAGGCCTTCGCGATGGCCTCCTCGACAAGGCTCTCTTTCAACCCGATTCGCAGGTCTCCGGTCATGATCTTGACGATGTACTTGGCTTCGAGAGGCGTCGCTCGGGAGAGCAAGTCACGCGCGATGGCGGTCTTGGCAGAGGGCCCGCGAGCATTTGCAATTTCGCGGAAGGAGGCCTCGACACTGAGCAAGGTCAACTGGCTGTCGGGCCGGTTGGGAAGTACTGCCGCGGCCACTGCCCCTAAGTCCCCATATTGGCGGTAGGCGGATGTGAGTTCCTGTTCTTCTTTACGTGCCAGTTCGGCAATGAGTTGCCAGAGAGAGCGTCCTCCAACTTGCAGCGTCGATTCCTCCCAGACCGGAAATGGACGCCCGGATAGAAAGACACAAGCGACGGCAACTTCGTCCGGGGCCAGGGACTTGAGGTAATCCGCCACAAGTGCAGTTTTCACCAACTTCTTGGTGGTCGCAGCAATTGCTTCGCAGGTCTTTGCAAACTGCTTCATAAGTTCTTGACTTCGATGCATGTTCGGGCGACATCCCTGCGGGATTCGCCTAACCTAGGCATTCAACCGTAAAGCCCGCGTCATCTTAAGGTTAGCGTGCTCTGCCATCATCCTAATTTAACCGGGGTGTGGTACTCTAAAGTGTGTGTCTCGTTCGTAGCTGGAGCATCTAATTATCGTGCGTACGATTAAGAATTATCTGCGGTTTTTTGCGGCCGTTCAGTTGCTGCCTGCTCTTGAGAGCGGGGAAGAAACCCTTGTTGGTGGACAGGCGGTGCTCGAGGGCGTAATGATGCGCTCTCCGCACGCGTGGGCGATTGCCTGCCGCAAACCTTCGGGTGAAGTCGTGACGATGAGCGAGGCGCTGGACCGACCGTCCGAAAAGCACAAATGGATGGGCTGGCCGATTATACGCGGGGTAATGACACTCGGATATGCTATGAATCTGGGCTACCGGGCGCTGCGTTTTTCGGCGAATGTGGCGATTGAAGACATCATGCAAGATGGGTCTGAATCGAAGGCCACCAAAGAGTCGCAGGTTGTAGCCAAACCCTCCAAGCCGGAAAGCCGGGAGAAGGCAGCTTCCATCAGTAGCTGGTTGGCAGCGCTGAATATCGTAGTGTCTATCGCTTTCTTCATCTTCATGTACAAGTACATCCCGCTGCTGGCGGCGACCGAACTGAAGAAGATTGACCCGGCTCTGGGTGGGCGCATCGTTTTTAACCTGGTAGATGGAGTGATCCGGCTGTTGTTGTTCTTACTGTTTATCTGGGGCGTGTCGCTCTGGAAAGACATCCGGCGCGTCTACGAATATCACGGGGCGGAGCACAAAACGGTTTTTGCTTTCGAAAACGGGGATCCGCTGAATACCACGGCGGTGCAGAAATATCCTACGTTCCATCCGCGATGTGGAACCAGCTTCCTGATGACGGTGATGCTGATTTCGATCGGGTTCTACATGCTTATTCCGTACACCACATTCTGGGCGCGCTTTGCTTCGCGGATCGTGCTTCTGCCGATTATCGCCGGGGTTTCGTATGAGATCATCCGTTTTGCTGCGAAGCATCGCGGATCTCTGTTCGCACTGATGACAGCGCCGGGTTTATGGCTGCAGCGGATTACGACTAAGCCTCCTTCTGACGATCAGGCGCAATGCGCGATTGTCGCCCTCGATCGCGCCATGTCGCTTGAAAAAGAGCGCGGTGGCGAGCTGGTGATTGCCTAGCGGCCCCGCCGCGAATACTTCCTCTCGATCTCCCGACCACACTACAATGCCGTAGAGACATTGCGTCTCCCCCGCTGCACGCGTGGGCATGCGGCCGAGCCGAAACGTAGAGAGCTACGTCTTCCGGAGCCGAACTGACATGTTTGAAAGACTGGACCAAATCGAAGCACGTTACGAAGAGTTGACCCAAGCTCTGGCCTCGCCAGATATCGTGAATGACTCGGCGAGATATCAGAAAACAGCCAAGGCGCACAGTGAGATCTCGCCTATCGTCGAGAAATACCGGGAATATAAGGATCTGACCAAGGGAATCGCGGAGAGCAGGGCTGTCTTGGCCGACGAAAAAGATCCGGATATGCGTGCTTACGCGCAGGAAGAACTGGATCGGCTGCAGAGCCGCGTCGGCGCGGTGGAGGAGGAACTCAAGGTCCTGTTGCTGCCGAAGGATCCGAATGACGAAAAGAACGTCATTCTAGAAATCCGCGCCGGAACTGGCGGTGATGAAGCGACCCTGTTTGCTGCCGAGATCTTCCGCATGTATACCCGCTATGCGGAAACCCAGCGCTGGAAGGTTGAAGTGCTCTCTACTTCCGAGTCGTCAGTCGGCGGGTTGAAGGAAGTAATCGCGATTATAGAGGGGAATCGGGTCTTCTCCCAGCTCAAGTATGAAAGCGGAGTGCACCGGGTACAGCGTGTGCCTGCGACCGAGCAGCAGGGGCGCGTGCATACCTCTGCAGTGACAGTAGCGGTGCTGCCCGAAGCGGAAGACGTCGATATCAAGATCGAGGCAAAAGACCTGCGCATCGACACATTCTGCTCGTCGGGGCCAGGCGGGCAGTCGGTGAATACAACATATTCCGCCGTGCGCATCACACATATTCCGACGAATACCGTTGTGAGTTGCCAGGACGAGAAGTCGCAGATCAAGAACCGCGAAAAAGGCATGCGCGTGCTGCGTAGTCGTCTCTATGAGATTGAGATGGAGAAGCAGCAGCAGGCGCTCGCGAAAGAGCGCAAGGCGATGGTGGGCTCGGGTGACCGCAGCGAGAAAATCCGTACCTATAACTTTCCCCAAAACCGACTCACAGACCACCGGATCGGATTCACGATTCACCAGCTGGATGCGGTAATGGATGGAAAAATCCAGCCGCTGATTGAAGCTCTGATCACTCACTATCAGGCCGAGAAGCTGAAACAAGAGACCGCGAGCGTCGTTTAGCCGAACGATGCCAAAGTATACCCTTCTTGAATTGGGGAAGATGATGACAGAGATCGATCAAACGTTATCCTCGGTTCTCGTCGATCGCTACGGGACGAATGCCGCTCGGATCCACGAACTGGCTGCTCCCCTAAGCGACGCGCAGTTCTGGCAAAAGCCTTTTCCTTACGGAAACAGCTTCGGCCATCTGGTCTTGCATTTGACCGGTAACCTGAGCTACTACATCGGTGCGCAGATTGCAAAGACAGGGTATGTCCGCGATCGCCCGCGCGAGTTTAACGACCCGAATCCACCGTCGAAAGAGGAAGCGCTCAAACGCTTGGATGACGCGATCGCAATGGTGCAGCAAACTGTCCGGGCACAGTCGGACCAGGACTGGTCCGTAGGGTATTCCGGCGTAGGCGTGAATGCGAAGAACCGCCTTGATATCGTGATGCATTGCGCCGCACACATGCAGCATCACATCGGACAGATGATCTATCTTGTATACGAATGGCAGCGGCTGGCTGCGGCACAATAACGGCGAAGAGTCGATCGAGCGGGGGGTAATGCGTTCATTTCTTATGCTGCCTGGGTAGCCTATGCCGCTGTTCTGAACGCTGAGATTGTCCGTCTGAACCCGCAGGAACGCTGAGGGCCTGACCACCTCCACAAGCGCGCCAAGGTTCTCGCCGCAGTGCTTCCATGGTGAAATAGGAGTGTGCAACTCAAGGAAGCGATCAGCAGCGGAGTAGCTCGGCTCACTGCGAACAATGTTCCGTCCCCACGTATGAATGCCGAACTCCTGCTCATGTTCACCCTGGGCTGCGATCGAGCTTACTTATTTGCGCATCCAGAGAGAGAACTCACTGCCGACGAAGAGTCGGCGTACGAGGCTGCATTGTCCGAACGCTCGCGCGGCGTGCCCGCCCAGTACATCACAGGACATCAGGAATTCTGGGGGATGGACTTAATCGTCACGCCGGCGGTCCTGATTCCGCGGCCAGAGACTGAACACGTCGTGGAAACGATTCTTGCATTAGTAGGGGCGGACTCTGCGGTGGCTGGCGAGAACCTCCAACAACGAAGTCGCGGAAGCAAGCTTCGCATTGTCGACGTTGGAACGGGGTCGGGGTGTATTGCTCTTGCGCTGGCGAAAGAGTTGCCCAAGTCGGAGATTCACGCGGTTGACATTTCCGCGGCTGCGCTTGAGATCGCCCAGGCCAACGCTGCAAGGCTTCAGATGGAAGGGCGTATTCGTTTCTACCAAGGCGACCTACTTGAGGTGGCAGAGGGGCAGTTCGACTTTGTGGTTTCGAATCCGCCTTATGTCGGAGAGTCTGAGCAGGATCAGGTCCAGTTGGAGGTTCGCAAGTTCGAACCGCGAGGCGCCGTATTTGCCGGGCCGGAGGGGACCGAGGTCATCGAGCGCCTGATTCCCCAGGCCAAGAGCGCGTTGCATCCCGGCGGATGGTTTGTGTTCGAGATCAGCGGAACAATCGTGGATCGAGTCTTGCGATTAATGGCAGGTTGGGATGAGGTAGAGGTCATTCGCGATCTGCAATCCATCCCACGAGTGGTAAGAGCACGCAAGCCGCTAAGTTGATGCTAACGGCGCACAGTTGCCGGCAAAATCTCTTCGACATCGACAATGTCAGTGGGATACTTGCCGGTATAACAGGCAGAGCAGTAAGAGATCTTTTCACCCTCGCCACAAGCTTTCTTCAGGCCCTCCAACGAGAGGAAAGCCAGCGAATCCGCACCGATGTAGTCACGGATCTCGTCGACTGACTTGTTCGCGGCGATCAATTGCCTTTTCGATGGCGTATCGACACCGTAATAGCAGGGGGAAATGGTGGGGGGGCATGAGATGCGCATATGCACCTCGGTGGCGCCGGCATTTCGGACCATGCGGACAATTTTGCGGCTGGTGGTGCCGCGAACGATGGAGTCGTCGATCAGAACGATACGCTTGCCTTCCAGCAGAGAGCGCACAGGATTAAGCTTCAGCTTCACTCCAAAATCACGAACGCTCTGGCTGGGTTCGATGAACGTGCGTCCCACATAATGGTTGCGGATCAGTGCGAACCGAAAGGGGATGCCACTCTCGGCAGCATAACCCACCGCGGCGGTTACGCCGGAATCGGGGACGGGCACGACCAAGTCCGCCTCAACACCAGCCTCGCGGGCTAGTTGCCTGCCCAATTCCTCGCGGCTGGTCTGAACGGGGCGTCCGAACACCAGGCTGTCAGGTCTCGAGAAATACACATGCTCAAAAATGCAACTGGACTGCGGGGCAGCAGTCGAATAGAAACGCGAGCTAATGCCTTCGTTGCTGACGATGATGAGTTCACCGGGCTTCACGTCGCGTACGTATTCGGCGCCGATCAGATCGAAGGCGCAGGTTTCCGACGCGAAGACGATAGTGTCATGCTTTTTACCGTCGAGGGCAGGGATGCGGCCCATGGCAAGCGGCCGGAATCCGCGGGGATCGCGGACCGCAAAGACGCGATCGTTGCTCATCATGACAAGGGAAAAAGCGCCCTCGACGCGCCGAAGAGCGTCGGCCATCGCCTCAGGCAACGTCTGCTCCTTGGAGAGCGCGATAAGGTGAACTATCACTTCGGTGTCGCTGTTGGTTTGAAAAATAGAGCCTTGGCTTTCGAGACGGGCGCGGAGTGGTCCGGCGTTCACAAGGTTTCCATTGTGCGCCACGGCGATCGATCCCTTGTTCGACTGCACAAGGATGGGTTGAGCATTCAGCAGAGCGGAGTCGCCAGCAGTCGAATAGCGGGTATGGCCGATCGCCAGCGAACCGCGCAAGGGGGCAAGCACTTCCTCGGTGAAAATATCGGCGACCGTGCCCATCGCCTTATGGGCGCGGGAAATCAGGCCATCAGACGTGACGATGCCGGCGGACTCCTGTCCGCGATGCTGCAGCGCGTGCAGTCCGAGGTAGGCGAGCTTTTCGGCTTCCGGATGGGAGAAGATCGCTACAACTCCGCATTCGTCGTGAAACTTGTCAGGAATATTCATATTTGCCGTTCGCCTTTGGCCTTAAGCTTTCGCTCTAACTGCAAACACTAGTCTGCTGCTACCAATTCGGGATCGGTCCTCAGGGCAGCTTGCAAGGCTGCCTCGTACGATTCGTTGAGGTCCGAAACCGCGCTGGAAATGATCGGTTTCCCGTCGAGAGCAATTTCGAGCCTCTCGGGAATCGTTTCGCCGATCACGTCTGCCGTGATTCCGTATTTTGCGGATATTTCTTTGATTCGTTCGACCTTGTCGGGGTCGCAAGAAGCCAAAATGCGACTTGAGTCTTCTCCAAAAAGAGTGTATTCGGCAAAAAGCTTATTTGAGGCCAAATTCACGCGTGCGCCGATCCCCTTGGGGAAGGCTTTCTCGGCTAACGCAACCGCGATTCCTCCATCCGAGCAATCATGGACTGACTCGACAAGCCCCCCTGCAATCGCTTCGATCGTGGCCTTCTGCAACGCGGCCTCTTTGTCGAGATCAAGTTCCGGAGGGTATCCCCAAACGGTTTCCAGAATCTCCTTAGCGTATTCCGTGGAGCCGAATTCGGTTTCGGCATCGGTGATATCGCCTGAATCGCCGGCGTGCAATAGCACGATGGTGCGCCCAAGAGCAGAGAAGTGCATCTTGGGGGCCTTATGCACGTCTTCCAGAATGCCGACTACGCCAAGGACAGGAGTGGGATAGATGCCTTCGCCCAGAGTTTCGTTATAGAAGCTGACATTGCCGCCGGTGATAGGGATCTCGAGTTCCTCACAGGCTTTGGTGATGCCGTCGATCGTTTGGGAGAACTGCCACATAATGTGCGGCTTCTCAGGGTTGCCAAAGTTCAGGCAATTGGTGGCGCCCACCGGAGTTGCACCGGAGCACGCCACTTTTCGAGCCGCTTCGGCTACCGCGTGCATGGCGCCTAGACGTGGATCGAGATAGCACCAGCGTCCGTTGCCATCCAGAGCCATGGCTAGGCCACGCTGCGTGCCTTTGATGCGGATCACCCCTGCATCTCCGGCCCCGGGAGCTTCCACCGTGTTGGTTTGCACCATGTGGTCATACTGCTGCCAAACCCATCGCTTCCCGCAAATGTTTGGGCTGGAAAGAAGCTGCTTCAAAGTCGCCGCAAAGTCGTGGGCTTGACCGAAGCTGATGTGTTCTGGCTTCTCGCGTGGTACAGGAGGCTCCCATCGCGCCAGCGGGCGTTTGTAGACCGGAGCTTCATCGGTGAGTGCCTGGTTCGGAATCTCAGCTACGACCTTGCCATGCTCGAGGACGCGAAGTTTATTGCCGCTCGTGACCCGGCCGATCTCGGCAGCGTCGAGTCCCCACTTCTCGAAGACGCGATAGACTTCGTCCTCGCGTCCCTTTTGGGCAACGAGGAGCATGCGTTCCTGCGACTCACTCAGCATGATCTCGTAGGGAGTCATGCCAGTTTCGCGCTGTGGAACGCGGTCCAGTTCGATTTCAATGCCGACGCCGCCGCGCCCCCCCATCTCACAGGTAGAGCACGTCAGGCCAGCGGCTCCCATATCCTGAATGCCGACGATGGCGCCGGTCTGCATGGCTTCGAGGCAGGCCTCGAGGAGGAGCTTTTCGAGAAAGGGATCGCCCACCTGGACGTTCGGCCGCTTGGCCTCCGATGCCTCGCTGAATTCCTCACTTGCCATGGTGGCACCGTGGATGCCGTCACGTCCGGTCTTGGAGCCGACGTAGATGACCGGATTGCCCTCCCCAGCGGCCCGCGCGTAGAAGATCTCGTTCTTTTTCACCAAGCCAAGAGCAAAGGCGTTCACTAGCGGATTACCGGAATAGCATGGCTCAAACTTCGTTTCTCCGCCGAGATTGGGTACGCCGAAGCAGTTGCCGTAAGAGGCAACTCCACTCACCACACCCTCGAGGATGGAGTGATTTTTGTGCAGATCCTTCGGGGAGCTGTTCTTCGCGGCGGAAATAGGGCCGAAGCGCAGCGAGTCCATTACTGCCACGGGCCGGGCGCCCATGGTGAAGATGTCGCGCAGAATCCCGCCAACTCCGGTGGTAGCGCCTTGGAATGGCTCGATGAACGACGGGTGATTGTGAGACTCAATCTTGAAAGCGCACGCCCAGCCGTCGCCAATATCGATAATGCCGGCGTTTTCGCCAGGGCCTTGCAAGACCCGCTTGCTGCGCGTTGGAAGGCGCTTCAAGTGAACGCGCGAGGACTTATAGGAGCAATGCTCGCTCCACATCACGCTGAAAATGCCAAGTTCGGTGATCGTGGGCTCACGGTCGCCGAGAAGTAGCTTGATCTTCTCGAACTCGTCGGAGGTTAGGCCGTGCTGCCGGAGCGTCTCCGGAGAGAAGGCAGAGGTCAAGGAGGTAGGCATGGAGGAGCTTCTATTGTCGCATTTTGGGGTACGACAGGTATAGGGCCTTGAGTGTGGCTTTTGCACTGATTTCAGGCGCATCCTGCTACGATTCCTGAAGGATGAAATCGATCATCATCGGCACGGCCGGACACATCGATCACGGCAAAACGGCGCTGGTCAAGGCCCTTACGGGGATTGATGCCGACCGCCTGCAGGAAGAAAAGCGGCGCGGCATCACGATTGACCTGGGTTTCGCGCACATGGAATTGCCGGGTGCCGATGGGGAAGCGTTGCAGATCGGTTTTGTGGACGTGCCCGGACACGAGCGGTTTGTGCGGAACATGCTGGCGGGCATCGGCGGCATTGATCTCGTTCTGCTGGTGACTGCCGCCGATGAGTCCATAAAACCACAGACGCGAGAACATTTTGCCATCCTGCAACTGCTCGGAGTGAAGCGGGGAATAACGGTTCTCACCAAATCTGACGCCGTCGATGCCGAGACGCTGGAAGTTGTTCGGATGGAAGTCGAGGAGTTTCTCCGCGGAACCTTCCTGGAATCGCCGATGTCTCCGATCATTGCAGTGAGTTCTTTGACCGGTTCCGGATTGGCGGATCTCAAGCAAGCCATCATTGGCACCGCGGAGAGGAGCGACGTGCGGGATTCGCAGGCTTTGCCCCGCCTGCCAATCGATCGTGTGTTTGCGATGAAAGGCTTCGGCACCGTGGTGACCGGAACACTGCTCTCGGGGACGATTCAACGGGAAGATGAATTGGAGCTCTTTCCAAGCGGGCGAAAGGTTCGAGTGCGCGGAGTGCAGGTGCACGGTCAAACAGCAGAGGTGGCCCTTGCGGGTCAGCGCACCGCCTTGAACGTGGTCGGCGCGAGCACCGAAGATTTGTCGCGCGGCATGGTGCTTGCGCAGCCACAAGTCTTCACGCCGACGCGCGCGATCGATGCAAAGTTGCATCTTCTGGCGTCAGCGCCACATCCGCTGAAGAAACGAGCGAAAGTCCACTTCCACGCCCATTCGATGGAAGCAATCGGAGAAGTTTCCTTCCAGCCGTCGACCCAGCTGAATCCGGACTTGATCCGCAAGGATGACACTGTGCAAATGGCGCCAGGGTCGGAAGCATTTGTGCGGATTCGCCTTCCGGAACTAACGCTTTTGTTGCCGGGAGACCGGTTTATCATCCGCCAGTTGTCGCCAGTCGTAACCATCGGAGGAGGTGTTGTCCTAGACGCCGCTCCAATTCCGCGGTCCAAACAAGTCGTGGTCGATGACTTGCTCCAGCGCGCAACTGAGGGGATTGCCTCGGAAATACTTGCCGTCCGGATTGCGAGGCGGGGGTATGCAGGGTTAAGTATGGCGCAAGCGGTTGCAGAAACGGGCTGGCGAAAGGAGGCGCTCAGCGCTCATTTGGCGGGACCACTGGCGAAGGACAAGGTGTTCAAGTTTGGGGATCTCTTCCTGCACTCGACCGTCGCGGCGGCGTTGTCCCGCGTGATCCCGGAGACACTTTTATCGTTTCACAAAAGGAACCCTTTAGTGCCGGGCATGGGCAGAGAGACGTTACGCGAGGAACTGCAGTTGAGCCCCGAGATCTTTGCGGCTGCGCTTGAATCACTCGTTCGGGAGAAAAAAATTGAAGTTGCGGAGGACATCGTCCGTCTCCCGGGCCATGGCGTCGTGATGAAGGACGAAGAGGCAGAATCCAAGAAGAAGATCGAGCAGGCGTTCGCCAGCGCTGGGTTGAAGGTTCCGGCATTGCAAGATGTTTTGGCGGGAGTGAGAGTGGACCGCGTCCGGGCGCAGAAAATTGTGACTCTTCTGTTGCGTGAACGACTGCTGGTGAAGATCTCCGAAGAACTTGTCTTTCACCGGACTGCTCTAGAGGAGCTTCGCCGGCTTGTTTCAGTGCAAAAAGCGAAGTCCGCGCGAATGGACGTTGCTCTTTTCAAGGAGATGACGGGCGTGAGCCGAAAGTATGCGATCCCGCTGCTCGAATACCTCGACCGTGAACGCGTTACCAAACGAGTGGGGGATGCGCGCGAGATTCTCTGAGCAGTAGTCTCCGACCGGCCTACCCAAGAGCTCCGATCACATGTGCCACAATGTTAGAAGTGTACGGCCAATAGCATTGTGGCGAGAGCTATCTTTGAGGAATTTACATAACGATATGGGGCCGATCAAAATCATCGGGGCCGGACTTGCCGGGTCGGAGGCAGCATGGCAGTGTGCCCGCCGCGGGCTAGAAGTCGAATTGTTCGAGATGCGCCCCGCGCGATCGACTCCTGCCCACCAGACCGCGGATTTTGCCGAGTTAGTCTGTTCGAACTCACTGAAATCGGATAGTGAAAATACAGCTCCGTGGCTCTTGAAGGAAGAAATGCGGCGCGCCGGCTCATTGCTGATAGAGATTGCGAGAGAATGTGCAGTTCCGGCGGGGCATGCTCTGGCTGTAGACCGAGTAACCTTTGCTAGTCGCGTGACAGAGACGATCTCGCGAGAGCCTAAGATCAAAGTCCGGAGGCAAGAGGCTACAGCGATTGATGAGGCAAGTGACATCACCATCATTGCGACGGGCCCTCTTACATCGGACGCGCTGACCGTGGAGATTGCGCGCCTGAGTTCCCCGACCAAAACGGGATCGACAGGAATGCCAGATCCACGTAGCCCGCATCTCTATTTTTACGATTCGATCAGCCCCATCGTAGAAGCGGAGTCGATTGATATGTCGCGGGTGTACATGGCGGCACGGTATGACAAGGGCTCCGCCGACTACATCAATTGCCCGATGACTCAGGAGGAGTACAGCTGCTTCTACGATGCTCTTCTGGCAGCTCAATCTGTCGAGGAAAAGGACTGGGAGAAGCTGAATTATTTCGAAAGCTGCCTGCCGATCGAGGAAATTGCCCGCCGGGGACGCGACACTCTGCGCTTCGGGCCGATGAAGCCAGTTGGATTGAAGGATCCCCGCACCGGCAAGATGCCATACGCGGTTGTGCAGTTGCGCCAGGAAAATCTGCGAGCGGACTCCTACAACCTGGTGGGATTTCAAAACCATCTGAAGTTTGGCGACCAGGCCCGCGTCCTTCGTCTCATTCCAGGACTCGAGAATGCACGATTCCTGCGTTACGGGCAGATTCATCGAAACACGTATATCAATGCCCCAACTCTTCTACGAGAAACTTTGCAGATGAGGGAGCATCCCGGTGTCTTTTTTGCTGGCCAAATTTGCGGAGTTGAGGGATACGTGGAGTCGATTGCGACGGGCTTAATCGCTGGAATGCACGTCGCGGCAGTGGCTGCGGGTTGCGAGCTGAGACCGGCACCACGGGCATCGGCATTCGGGTCGCTGACGAATTACGTGACTCACGCGGACCCGAAGAACTTCCAACCGGCCAATATTACCTTCGACCTGCTGCCGGCTCTCGACCGGAAAATTCGAGATCGAAAGGAGCGTCACCGTTTGCAGTGCGAGTTAGCCTTAAGGGAGTGCGACACCTGGCTGGCGAGCGCTATGGTTACTACCGCTCCAGTCTAAGTTCTTATTCGTCCCCTGGTTAGCCTGTCTAGTGCATTTCTGCAACAAAAGGCGCGGCCGATGCGTATCTTAAGCTAGCGGGCCACTGTGGATTACTTTCCCTGCTGCGCCGCGTCCAAATCAGTGCCGTGACTCTTCGCGACCTCATTCTCGACGTATTCCGAACCCTGTGGTCCCACAAATTGCGTGCATTTCTAACCATGTTCGGAATTGCCTGGGGTATTGTGTCGATCGTACTCATGGTCGCGGCCGGCGAGGGATTGCGCAAAGGGCAGGAGGAGCAAGCCAGGAACCTGGGCAAAGACGTGATGATCGTATTCCACGGCCGCACCAGCCTCCAGGCAGGCGGTACGCATGCTGGGCGCATGGTGCACTGGGAAGATCCAGATGTCGCTGTTGTGCAGGAGGAGTCGCCGGACTGCGAATATGCGATTCCTGAACTAGAGCAGGATACGGTTCGAATTCACTCCAACTACAACAATGCCGCTTTTACAGTTACGGGGTCGTATCCACCGTTTGGATACATCCGAAGTCTCGACGTTGGCCAGGGGCGGTTTTATGATTGGGACGACATGCGCGAGGCCCGGCGCGTGGCATTTCTAGGATCGGACGCAGCCAAGCAGTTGTTTCCCGGCCGGAACCCCGTAGGGGAATCGATTTATTTGAATGATTTTCCTTACACCGTCATTGGTGTGATGGCGAAGAAGAAGCAAGATTCCAGCTATGACGGCTGGGATGTGAACAAAGTTTTTCTGCCCTTCGCGGCCATGCGGCGGGATTTTCCAGACAAACCTCCGGGCACCGATTCGACCTTCGATCAACTGCTGGTCACGCCGAAATCCGTCGAGCAACATGAGGCCTGCAAGCGTGAAGTTCGAGTCGCACTCGCCCGCATGCATCGGTACGATCCAAATGACAAGGAAGCCTGTCCCATCTGGGATACGGTGCAGGAGGCCCAAGCCTTCAAGACGATGACCGATGGGATGAAGTTCTTTCTGGGTGCGGTCGGGATCGTAACCCTGTTGCTGGGCGGGATCGGCGTGATGAATGTGATGTTGGTCGCAGTTCGGGAGCGGACGCGTGAGATCGGCGTGCGCAAGGCAATTGGTGCCCCAGCCGGGACCATCTTGCGGCAGTTCTTCATTGAAGCGCTGATTATTGCTCTGCTCAGCGGAGGGATTGGCCTTGGCGTAGCGTTTGGATTCTGCGCGCTCGTGAATATGTTGCCCATGCCCGACTTCTTCGCGGGCCTGGTTCCCAGTTGGAGTTCGGGCTTGACCGCTGCCGGACTGTTGGGCGCAATCGCCGTTGGTGCGGCTTTGTATCCCGCCAGGAGAGCTGCATCGATCGATCCGATTGAAGCGCTGCGCTATGAGGCGGGCGGCTGAGAATGCGCCAACGAAATGGAGCACACACCCACAATCCAAGGGCCGCGAGGGACTGGATTTCATGCTGATTGAAATCATCCTCGAGGCTTGGACTGCCCTGAAGCGCAATGTCACGCGAAGCCTGCTCACAATGCTTGGCATCGTGTGGGGCATTGCGACCGTAACGCTTCTGATTGCGTACGGGAGCAGTTTCCGTGGCGTCCTGGTTCACGGATTCAACGCGTTCGGCAAGAGCGTAGTGATTTGTTGGCCACAGCAAACCAGCGAGCAGCCTGGCGGCCAGCGCGCCGGGAAGAAGGTCGTTCTCGAACAGGCAGATTTGGATATGGTCAAGGCGACGGCCCCGCTGGTCAAACATGTTTGCCTGGAGACCGTACGGCGGCCGGGTATCGCGTACGGCGACCGCATGGTGGGAACGGCTCCGGTGCGCGGAGTCTGTCCCGAGTACGGCGAGATGCGGAACGAGGTTCCGTCCGAAGGACGTTGGATTGATGCCGAAGACGAGATAGAACGGCGCCGCGTAATTTTCCTTGGGGGACGGTTGAAAGAGCAGCTGTTCAGCGGACGCCCGGCGGTCGGCGAAACAGTGATGGTGTCAGGCGTACGTTTCACCGTCGTCGGTGTGATGGCGCGGAAGATCCAACTTAGCAATTACTTCTCCAGTGACGACGATTCCTCATGGATCCCGTACTCCGCTGCGGGCGACCTGTGGAATACGCGCTATGCTGCCGTGATGGTTTTTGAACCGATTGCGCCGCAGTTTGAGAAGAAGGCAATGGCGCAAGTGCTGGCAGCGGTGGCAACACGGCAGAATTTCTCGCCAACCGATCCCAAGGCGTTCCAGATGTTCGGCCGCGACGAGTTCAGGCCTGTCATCGATGCGCTGACGATTGGATTGCAGGTTCTCTTGACCTTCATCGGCACGTTGACACTTGGCATTGGCGGGGTGGGCGTGATGAACATCATGCTGGTGTCAGTGGATGAGCGCATCCGTGAAATCGGCCTGCGCCGCGCTTTGGGTGCCCGCAAGCGACACATCAAGCTGCAATTTCTGGCAGAAACGCTTTTGATCATGCTATTGGGTGGTGCGATCGGAGTTCTCCTCTCATACCTCATCGCGTGGGGTGTCGGTACCTTGCCGATGATGGGTCCCCTTTTTGAGGACGATTCGGGACAAGGCGACATTCATCTGCGGATCTCCATCATGACCGTGTTGCTTTCCACCGTGGCATTGCTTGTGGTGGGTGTCGCCAGCGGTCTGGTTCCTGCGCTGCGGGCGTCAAAGCTCGATCCAGTCGAGGCTCTGCGTTACGAGTGACCCAACGTCAGTCCAGTTGAAGTGTGATTGGGCTCATAGTCGCGCAGGATCGCCAAGCCAATGTTGCCTATTCGGAAATTCAGTTGCTCCTGCACGCGGATTCGCAGTACCTTGCTCGTGACCGATTCTTCGCGAGGTGAACTTTGCCGATCTCTGCGATCGATACGATCGAGCTTGCTTTCCAACACACCAAGCGTCAACTCTTGCAGCCATTTCGTTTTGGACAATGGACGCGGCTGGCGTTCGTCGGCTTGCTTGCCGGGGAATTAGGGTCGGGTGGAAGTTTCAATTTCCCGTCGAACTTCAACTCTGCACAGCGTGGATCACAACATCCACTTGGACAACTCCCGAAGATCGATCCTGCACTGCTGTTCGGACTCATCGCCACGATTGTGGTGACAGGTCTGATACTGATGGTGGTGATGATGTACATCAGCAGCGTGATGCGCTTCATTTTGTTCGATGGTGTGCTGAAAAAAGAGTGCCACATTCGCCAGGGATGGACGAGCAGGCAGGGCAACGGATGGGAGTATTTTTTGTGGCAAATAGGTTTGATGTTCGTGACCCTTGCAGGTGTCCTTCTGCTGCTTGGGGTCCCTCTACTCTTTGCCTACTCTGCCGGGTGGCTCACTCATGCACGCGATCACGTCATGGCCTTGGTGCTCTCCGGAATTGTTGTGATTTCGCTGTTCCTGGTTTTCTTTGTTGCGGTCGCGGTGGTTCACGTGCTCACGAAGGATTTTGTGGTTCCTCAAATGGCACTTGAAGGTATCGGCGCAATCGAGGCATGGCGGCGTCTATGGCCGATGTTGCAGGTGGAAAAGAGCGGGTATGCGGCCTACGTTGGAATGAAAATTGTGCTGGCGATCGGCGCAAGCATCGTCGTTGGTATCGCGTCGTTCATCCTGGGTGTACTGGTGGCTATTCCGGTGATCGGAGTTGTAATCGCGGCAGTGTTGGCGGGCAAGACTACCGGACTCAGCTGGAATGCTTTTACGATTACAGCCGCCGTGGTTGCGGCATGCATTCTCTTCGCGATTGTGATGTATTTGATCGCAATGATTTCGGTGCCAGTGATCGTATTTTTCCCAGCATATGCGATGTATTTCTTTGCGCCCAGGTACAGGCCCTTGAGCTTCGCGTTATATCCGCCGCAGGCTGCCGTGAATTTAATTCCGCCACTGCCAAATGCTCCACCGGACCCGGCTCCAGCGTAGAGCAGGAGCCTCACTCGCTGGTGCCCGCCTGGTTATCCTGACCTTTTAATTTCGCGGATTTCCCGTGTGGCCACGAGAAGCGGCGGCCGATGATGCACTTGACGATCAGATGGTCGGTGGAGCGAGTTGCGCCAATGCCAACTCCGAAATTGAACTCCCACTCCGGGGCCAGATCAAGGTCGATGCTAGGGAAGAACTGCTGCTGTTGATCGCGCAACGGATCGAATCCGGAGAGCGAACCGTATGCAGCATAGTATTCCAGGCCGCCGGCAATTTTCTTCGTGAAATCGTAGCTTACCTTGACGTTCGGCGAAAACTCGACTCCCTTGTTGACGCTGGGCCCATGAAACGAGCGGTCCAGCGCGGGATTGAAGGAGAGATACCACGGACCGATCTTCTTGTCGATGATTGGGCGAATTTCCCAAGTCCAAGTGTCGGGAGAGAATGCGGCTCTCTGGTAGCCAATCTCTTGGGATAAGCTGACTCCAACCGGCCAATGCCAGCTCTCGGGAACCCGCACCCGCGGGCGAATGTGGTCGCCCACCCATTGCCATCCCCCATCGGACTGAATGCTGCTGAACACGTAAAAGCCCACTTCCGCCCAAGTGTTGACTCCCTGAGTTATCTCGAGCGTCTCGTGTTCCGCATGATTTGTAGGCAGCATGCCGTCCTGCACGGTCTTGCTGCCCTCGACGGTGAAGTTGGAGTGAATTTCAACCATCGTCGAGCGTGGGGCGACGGTGTCTGATCCGTAAACCTGGATCTCGTAATTGTCCTGAGCGTGAACAGACGGTGCGATGCAAGTGAGGAGTAGGACGATACCGAATCGCGATAAGAAGTTCATGAGTGAAATCGGGCTCGACCCTGTGGCTTATCCGCATTTCCATAATGCATGGGTGTGCGCAGAAGAAGCAAACATTCTGTTCTTTTGAAACCTTGGGATCTCTGTCAGAACTTTGAACACGACAACATCTTCATTCCTAGCTCTTGGCCGGCCCTCCCTCTCAATTCGGAATGATCAGAGCCGGGAACTCCGGTTGTCCCGGAGGTGTCTGATGTTGCAGACACGCGTGCCCGAGGGGAGCAACTCTAATGGCTTTCTCAATGGCAGGCGGAGGTCCGTCTGGACCTCAGATTAATGTCACACCTTTGATCGATGTGCTACTGACGCTTATCATCATGTTCATGCTGGTCGTGTCGATGGATCCGGAGTATGGCGAGAAGGCGCAGATTCCGCAGCCGAATCCCAAGGAAACCTCGACGCAACCGCAGGCGCGGACGATTGTGATCCAGGTGAATTGGACGGCGAAGGATCAGTTGCCGTCGGTGAGAATCAATCAGGACGACGTTCGCTGGGAGGATCTGGAGTCACAACTGACACGCATCTATCTGACGCGTGTGGAGAAAGTCGCTTTCGTCCGGGGCGACGCTGACGTGGATTTTCAATATGTAGCCAGTGTGATCGATCTGGCACATCATGCGGGCGTGCAGCGAATCGGGTTGATGACTCAGGAGCAGTCCGCAGAAAAATGATTGGCAACGTCTAGTCCCGTGCCCGGTTCTTGATCCAGATCGGCGTGCCTACAAACCCGAACGCGGCACGAATCTGGTTTTCGAGGAATCTCTGATATGCAAAGTGCAGTTTTACGGCACGGTTCGTGAAAAGTACAAATGTGGGCGGAGCTACGGAAGCCTGCGTCATGTAGAGGATCTTTACGCGCTGGCGCACGGGCACCGATGCACGTTCAAAGTCGACTCGCTCCAGGAAACGGTTCATCTCTGAAGTTGTGACTCGCTTTCGGCGTTCGATGGCAACCTCTTCGAGAAGAGGAAAGATCTTTTCCGTTCCCTTGCCGGTTTCAGCCGAAATGAAAACGATGGGTGCGTAGTTCAGGAACTTCAGCTCATAGCGCAATCGTTCCTCGTAGGCCTCACGGTCTCCGGGACGCTTGGTTTCACGCATGCGCTCCGCTTTTGTCGGCCTGCCCGATTTTTTCAGGCCGCTGATCATGAGGTCCCACTTGTTGACCACGACAATGACGGAGCGGCCGCTCTCATGCGCATATCCGGCGATGGAAGCGTCGAGCTGGCTCACGCCCTCAGTGGCGTCGATCACAAGCAGAGCAATATCGGCCGACTCCAGGTGCTTGCGGGCCATGACCACGGAGAGCTTCTCCGCCATCAGGTGAGTCTTGCCCTTGCGGCGGATTCCGGCGGTGTCGATGAAGCGGAAGCGTCGGCCATTGTGCTCGACGAGTTCATCCACCGCATCCCGTGTTGTTCCTGGAATAGGAGAGACGATGGCCCGGTCAGAAGCGGTGAGGCAATTCAGCAGAGTCGACTTGCCAACATTAGGGTGACCGATGATGGCAACTTTGACTTCGTGAAGAGCTGATGGATCAGCACCTTCTGGTCCTGGATCTTCGGTTGCCCGCGTCTCTGCCGTCTCTTCTGTGTCTACCGTCGCCGGCAGAACGGCAACGATCGCGTCGAGCAAATCGTCGATGCCTCGGCCATGCTCGGCCGAGATCGGGAACATCTGTTTCACGCCGAGTCGATGGAAATCGTTGATAAGGGAGGATTGCTTCTCGCTATCGACCTTATTGACGGCGACGAAGAGTGGTCTGTTCGCCTTACGCAGCAGACGGACCAATTCCAGGTCAGGTCCGGCGAGTTCGGAACGCCCGTCGACGACCATCACGATTGCGGCCGCCTCATCGAAAGCGACGCGGGCCTGGCGAAAAATCTCCGCCGGAATTAGATCTTTCTCTTCTGGCAGGATGCCGCCCGTGTCGACGATACGCAGTTTCCGGCCGCCCCATTCTGCGTCCCCATAGAGACGGTCGCGGGTGATGCCCGGTTCGTCGCCTACGATAGCGCGCCGCGAACCGACGATTCGATTGAAAAGTGTGGACTTTCCGACATTGGGTCGGCCTACGATCGCCACAGTAGGAATCGCTGCAGCCGTTGCGGAGAGAGTGTCGGTCGAGTTGTATACGGGTTGGCTCAATTGGTCTCTGTGCCCGTGGATTCGGGCTTCTGGCCGCTGGAAAACCGGCTACTTCGCGCTGTGAAGCTCCAGAATCGTATTATAGAGACTTCCGTGTCTCCGTCCTTCCAGCCCGCAGCCCCCTCCGCTCCCAATCCGGCAGCATCTGGCGGCAAAAACACGACCCTGCACCAATTCTTTGCCCCGGGTGGAGTGCTGGCGCGAACGCATCCAGCCTATGAGTTCCGCCGTGGGCAACTTCAGATGGCCCAGGCGGTGGAGCAAGCGCTCGAAGAGAAGCGGCACTTGATTGTGGAGGCTGGAACCGGCACGGGCAAGACCCTGGCCTATCTGGTGCCGGTAATTCGCTCAGGCAAGCGAGTCATCATCTCGACGGGAACGAAGAATCTGCAGGAGCAGCTTTTCTACAAAGACGTTCCTTTCTTGGAGCAGGCGTTGTATGGGGATCGCGCATCCGGCTCGCGGCTTTCCGTTTGCTACATGAAGGGCCGCAATAATTATCTATGCCGCAAGAAACTCTACGATCTGACTGATCAGCCCGTGCTCAGCGGTTTGGAGGAGATTGAGCAATACCGCGCGATTGCAGCCTGGGAGAAGACTACATCATCCGGGGACCGTGCCGAACTGGCTGAACTGCCCGAAGCCAGTCTGCTATGGCACAAGCTGGACGCCCGCGCCGACGCCTGTACTGGACAGAAATGCAGCGAGTGGGAGCGATGCTTCATCACTGAAATGCGGCGCCGCGCGATGGAGAGCGACATCATCATCGTGAATCACCATTTGTTCTTTGCGGATCTCGCGATCAAGCTGCAGGCCGAGGGTGCTCCCGACGCGGGAATCCTTCCAGAGGCCGCCGCGGTCATCTTCGACGAGGCACACGAACTGGAAGATGTCGCGGGAAACTATTTTGGAATTTCGGTCAGCAATCTGCGGTTAGAGGAACTCGCACGTGACGTTGAACAGTCGATGCAGCATAACCGGACACTCTCAGCGTCGCTGTCGGGCGCTCTGGGAAGCCTCCGTGAGCGGTCGCAGCTGTTCTTCTCGGTGCTCCCTCCAGGAGAAGGACGTTTTGCTTTTGCAACAAGGCGCGAATTCCTGGAAGAGAATGGCGACGAATTCGTCAGCCTCAATCAGGCCCTGACCAGACTGGCGGGGGAACTGGACTCTCTACAGCAGAAGCCGGAGGAGGTCTTCAACTTCGTTCGCCGCGCGCAGGAGATTCAGGTGCAACTGGGCTTTGCCCTTGAATCGGAAGACCGCAACACCGTGTTCTGGATTGAGCGACGGGGGAAGGGCTTTTCGGCAAGGCAAAGAGCGGCAGAGAGGACGAAAGAGAGTTCTCAAAGCGGACGGCAAAACGTGTTCCTTCAGGCGACGCCAATCGATGTAGGTCCCATCTTGCGCGAGTGCCTGTGGTCCAAGCTGGAATGCGCGGTGCTCACTTCAGCGACGCTTGCAGTCGGCGGAGGCTTTGATTACATCCGCCGGCGCCTTGGGATGGAGCACGCTCGCGAGGTCGTACTGCAATCGCATTTTGACTATGAAAGTCAGGCGATCATGTACGTGCCGCCGGACCTGCCCGATCCACGAACTCCACAATTTACTCTGAAGGCGGCCGAGCGTATTCGCAAGCTGCTCGAGGTAACCCGTGGCCGTGCCTTCGTGCTCTTTACCAGCTACGCTCAGATGAATGACATCTATCAGCGCCTCTTGGGCGAGGTTGAGTTTCCTATGCTTCGCCAGGGAGATGCTCCGAAGAGCGCGCTGCTCGAGGAGTTTCGCCTTACTCCCAATGCTGTGTTATTCGCGACGTCGTCATTCTGGCAGGGCGTGGACGTGCAAGGCGAACAACTGAGCTGCGTGATCATCGACCGCTTGCCTTTTGCAGTACCGAGCGATCCGGTCGTTGCGGCGCGTGTGAAAGCCATCGACGCGGATGGCGGTAATGCCTTTTTCCAGTATCAAGTGCCAGCCGCTGTAATCACCCTGAAACAGGGCTTCGGAAGGCTCATCCGATCACTCCATGATCGCGGTCTGCTCGTATTGCTCGATAACCGCATACTGAAGAAGCAATACGGCCGCGTATTCGTCGAGAGCCTGCCGAATTACAAAAAAACGACAGATATCCGGGTCGTTGAGCAGTTCTTTGGTGTAGGCGAGTGATCGTTTCTCTATCTGTGTTCTTCGGCAGCGCCCGGGTTCGTCAACACCTGCACCACAATTCCTGACGGCTGTGTCTTGCTGTGATACACGCGCTCTGTCGCTTTGACGAAGTCTGAGGGCTTGGCGTCGGGAATATTGACGAAAGTCTGTGGATTGCGGTCGGTGAGCGGGAACCAGGAACTCTGGATCTGAACCATGATGCGATGTCCGCGTCGGAAGGTGTGGTTAACGTCCTGCATAGTGAAGCCGACCTCGTCTACCTTTCCCGGTGTAAAAGGTTCGGGTTTCTCGAAACTGTGGCGGAATTTGCCACGAAAAGGCTCGCCGCGTACCAACTGCTGATAGCCGCCCATCGCGAAAGTTGGCGGTCCCACATCGGTTCTCGGCTTGTTTCGATCTTCCGGCCTTTGCGCGTCGAGCTTGCTTTCAGAATAGTCCGTCGGATAAACGTCGATCAGTTTGACATCCCAATCGGAATCCGTGCCAGAGGTTGAGACGAACAGCTTTGGAGAGAGTGGCCCGGCAATTGTGACGTCCTCCTGCAAAACCGGGGTCGAATACACAAGGACATCCGTGCGGCTGTCGGCGAAACGCTGATCTGAGACCATATATTCCTGCGGGACACTCTGCGTGACGTAGTTCACGAACGGTACCGGCTTGGACGGATCGCTGACATATTCATCAAACGCGGAGGACTCACTGCCGGGCGTATCGAACGAGAGGCCGCCATTTGCCTGCAGGTAAAGCGTTCGGGTCTCCGCATCTTTCGGAGGCCAAGCCGAGTACCGCCGCCAGACGTTCGTCCCAGTTTCGAAAACGTAGGCTTTAGGCAGCTTTGCGTCCGTGCCACCCTTTAGGTGCTGCTCAAAGAACGGGAACAGGATGTTCTTGCGATAGAAGTCTCCAGTATTGGACGCGAAATCGGCGCGTCCCAGGTGTTCGCCGTCGTATCGCGCCCACCCGCCGTGCACCCAGGGGCCGACGACCAAGGCGTTGAAGATGCCCGGATTATTTTTGTCGATCGAATGGAATGTCGTGAATGGCCCCTGCAGATCCTCGGCGTCGAACCATCCCCCTACGGTGAGGACCGCACAATGGATGTTTTTCATGTGGGGCGCCAGGTCGCGTGCCTTCCAGTAATCGTCGAAGGTGTCGTGCCGCATCTGGTCGTCGAAAAGCACGCTCTTGCCTTCGAGCAGCTTGGAAAGATTTCCGATTGGACCGGCATTCAGATAGAACTCGTACCCGTCATTTGTACCGTAGTCGAACGGTACCGAGGCTTTTGGTGGCAATTGCGGGTTGTCCTGCGGCTTGAAGATGGCATAAAAGCCGAAGTTCGCCGAAAGCATGAATGCGCCGCCGTGGTAGGCGTCGTCTCCCATGAAGAGGTTCGTCATCGGAGCCTGCGGGGAGGCCGCTTTGAGCGCGGGATGGGAATCGATGATGCTCGCGGAAGTGAAAAAGCCAGGGTAGGAAATTCCCCAGATTCCCGCATTCCCGTTGTTGTTGGGAACGTTTTTCAGCAGCCAGTCGATCGTGTCGTAGAGATCACTCGAGTCGTCGACGTCTTTGCTCGACTTCTTGTTATCGATATGCGGGCGCATCTCGACGAACTGGCCTTCCGACATGTAGCGACCGCGCACATCCTGAAACACGAAGATATATCCAGCTTTGTCGAAATCCGGCGACGGACCGAGCTGAGTGCGGAACTGATCCACGCCATAGGGCCCCACGCTGTAAGGCGTGCGGTCGATCAAAAACGGATAAGGTCGGGAACTGTCCTTGGGCACGTACGCCGACGTGAACAGGTGAACGCCGTCGCGCATTGGGATACGGTACTCGTATTTTGTGTAGTGTTCTTTGACATCGAACTCGGGCGCCTCGGACCGGGTTTGGCCTACGAGGCACGTTGTCAGGAGAAATACCGCGAAAACGGAGGCAGAAATACTTCGGCGCATGAGGCTCCCCAGAGGCATGTGGCCAATCGGCAAAGCTACATATCACGGGTGTGACAGGTCAAGTCGAATCGCTACGGCGCGGTACAATAGTTGTTTGTGGCTGCCGCGGATGGACATTCGTATCCGGGCGCGCGCCGCTGGAGGAGCATGTTCGAGGTCACGGTAGAAGATTCGTTTGCCGCGGGGCACTACCTGCGCAATTACAAAGGAAAGTGCGAGAATCCGCACGGCCATAACTACAAGATTCGTGTCACCCTGGCCGGAGCCGAGTTGGATAAGGCGGGCCTTTTGCTGGATTTCAAAGACCTGCGCGAAGTGATGAAACACGTCATCGAACGCCTTGATCACCAGATGATCAATGAGATTGAGCCGTTTACGGTGATTAACCCTTCAGCCGAAAATCTGGCGAAGTACTTTTATGACGAGTCGAACACGCGGCTGCAGTCGGCAACGAAGGGTCGGGTACGGATAAAGGACGTAACTGTCTTTGAAACCGACACCACGACAGCGAAATACTCCGAATAGGCGCAATATCCGGCACTGCCGGAGTGCATGCGTAGATGCCGCGAAGCGGCCCCCAGTATGCAGATCACGGAGATTTACAAATCCTTGCAAGGAGAGTCGACCTACGCGGGTCTGCCGTGCGTGTTCGTCCGCCTGACGGGTTGTAACCTGCGATGCACCTGGTGTGACAGCGAGTACACCTTTCAGGGCGGCCGCAAAATGTCGATTGGTGAGGTGCTGGACGAGGTGGCGCGCCTGAGCCCTGGTGGCGGTCTGGTCGAGATCACCGGAGGCGAGCCGATGCTGCAGGAGCGGGAAGTCGTACTTCTGATGCAGGCGTTGCTTCAGGGCAGGTACAAGATCTTGCTGGAGACCAGCGGGGAGCGGCCATTGGAGCGAGTTCCGCACGAAGTGGTCAAAATTGTTGATGTAAAGTGCCCGGATTCAGGCGAAGGGAACACATTCCGCAGCGAGAACCTTGAAACGCTGACCTCTCGCGATGAAGTGAAATTCGTGTTGAGCTCTCGCGGCGATTATGAGTTCGCTCGCGAGTTCGTGAATCTCTACAAACTAGATGAGAAAGTGAATGCGGTTCTATTTTCTCCGGCGTTCCGCAAAGATGCGACAGGCACGCGTGACAGTTCGCATTGCCTGCTTGATCCACAAGAACTCGCCGAGTGGATAATCGCCGATAACGTACCCGCAAGGCTCGGATTGCAGTTGCATAAGTACATTTGGGATCCGGCGGTAAAAGGCGTTTGAGGAACGGCTGACTACCTGAAAGAGTGTCTATCCCGGGGAAATCACGAGCAGTCGTACTCCTGAGCGGTGGGATGGATTCGTGTGTTTGCGCCGCTCTTGCTGCGCGTGACTATGAAGCAGCCGCCGTCCACGTCAGCTACGGACAGCGCACTGAAGAACGCGAACGGCAGTCTTTTCTGGCTATCTGTCAGCGACTCAAGATCCACGACCGGCTTATGGTTCGTAACGAGGCTTTGCGGCAGGTCGGTGGATCAGCGCTGACTGACGAGTCGATCGACGTTCCAGAAGCTGAGTCGGTAGGCCAAAGCATTCCTGTGACCTACGTTCCTTTTCGGAATGCACATTTTCTCGCAGCGGCTGTGAGCTGGGCCGAAGTGCTGGGTGCTGAGAGGGTCTATATTGGCGCAGTTGAGCCGGATAGTTCGGGGTATCCCGATTGTAGGCCCGCGTACTATAGGGCATTCAACGAAGTCGTGAAAGCGGGAACGAAAGATGGCCAGATTGAGATTGTTACCCCGCTGATTGCCATGCACAAAGCCGAGATTGTGCGCCTTGGCCTTGAACTGGGTGCGCCCTTCGATTTAACTTGGTCATGTTATAGCCGCGAGGATCAGGCTTGCGGAGTCTGCGATAGCTGTGTATTGCGTCTGCGCGCTTTTCAATCCGCAGGAGCGCAGGATCCGATTCCTTATGCGGCGAGATAGTCTTGTTGTTGCTGGTGCTTTTGCAGGGGGCCATTCATTCGAGCCCGCATATGCACCTGGGTTCATGTTTAAGGAAAGCTTTTTTGCCGGGAGGCAAACAATGAAAAAGCACTTGGCAATTATTGGAATGGTGGTTCTTGCGCTAGGGCTGTGCTCTTCCCCAGTCTTCGCGCAGGCTTCAGGGACTGTAAAGGGTGTTTGCAAAGACGCGGAAGGGAAGCCTGTCGCTGGCGGGGTGGTTGAGTACGACAACCTGGACAACGGACAGAAGTACAACTTGAAAACGAACGGGAAGGGTGAGTACTTCTCCCTGGGCATTACGCCTGGAAAGTACAAGATTGTCCTCTATCGAACCCCGGACGATCAGAAAGCGAATAAGGAACTCTTTCACGTCGCTGGTTTTCAGGTGCAGCTCGACGAAAACGTGCTGGATTTCGATCTGCAGAAAGAGGCCGAGCGGCAAGCCAAAGGGGAAGGCCTTTCGCCGGAGGAAATGAAGGCCAGACAAGAGGCGGCGGCCAAGGCGGCAAAAGAGACGACCACAGTCAAGAGTTTGCAAGCAAAACTGGACGCTGCTAACGCCGCGATTCAAGCGAAGGACTATGACACGGCAATCACGAACCTGACCGAAGCCAATCAGGTCGACCCGAGCCGCGATGTTCTGTGGTATCGGCTGGGCGACGCCTATCGGCTCTCGGCCGGTACTCAGACGGATTCCGCGGAAAAGACCAAGCGGTATGATTCGGCGGTTGAGTCCTACAACAAGGCGATCCAGCTTTTGCAGGATTCGATCCAGAGCGGCAAGGAGAAGGATGCGGCCAAGGCGAACCAGAAGTTGGCTGGGTTCTACATCAATATCGCCGACGCTTACGCCCGGAATCACAAAATCGATGACGCTGTGAAGAGCTATGAAATGGCTGCCAAGTCCGATCCGAGTTCTGCGGCGAGCGCTTACTTTAACATCGGGGCGGTCTATACGAATGCCGGTCGCGTCGATGATGCCAACGCGGCCTTCGACAAGTGCATTGCCGCCGATCCGACCCGCGCTGAGGCTTACTACCAAAAGGGCGTGAACCTGCTCGGGAAGGCGACCCTTCAGGGCGATAAGACCATTGCGCCGCCTGGAACCGCCGAGGCTTTCCAGAAGTATCTGGAAATGGCCCCGACCGGCCCGAACGCTCAGAGTGCCAAGGATCTGCTGGCCAGCATCGGTTCGTCTGTCGAGACCAGCTTTGGCACCAAGAAGAAGCCGAAGAAGTAGATCTTCTTTCCTTACAATTACTTGCAGGTATAGGGGCGGAGTTCCATAACCGCCCCTTTAGTCTGTCCAGAATGCGCGGTTACCAAGGGCTATGACCTTCATGGGCTTAGCCATCTGCCTCCCAACGCGATACAGTGAATCATCAGTTTTCTTCCAATTTCTGTGGTGCGTGCGATTCCCGTGTGTGAGGAAGAATGGCAGCACCTACAATTGCTCCGATTTCCGTTGCATTAGAGGATTTCTCTGGGAGTGGGCGAGTAGCCACGCCTGCTTTGCTGGGCGCTATGCTGCGAGCGGCGGAAAAGATCAGTGACTTGATCTTCTCGCCCGGTCGACCCCCTCAGGTCCAGGTCTATGGCCAGATGATCCCAGTGCAAGTGCCGGGGTTGACCGTCCTTACCGCCGACGATACCCGTCACATCGCCGCCGATCTGATTGGCGACAACAAGACGGCCATCACGACATTGCGTGAGCACGGTGCGTGCGATGTTTCTTACGGGCTTCCTGGACTGGCGCGCTTTCGCGTAAACGTCTTTATCCAGCGTGGCAGCTGCGCGGTCGTCATGCGCGTGATTCCAACGACGATCCCGGAGTTCACTTCCTTGCGTCTGCCCTCGCAACTATCCGAAATTACGAAGCTCAGGGATGGAATCGTTCTCGTGACCGGATCCGCCGGATCGGGCAAATCGTCTACGTTGGCGGTTTTGCTGGATGCGATCAACCGCGAGAAGTACTACCACATCATCACCATCGAAGATCCGATCGAGTTCCTGCACAACCACAAGTGTTCGACGATCCACCAGCGCGAACTCCATAGTGATACGCCAAGCTTCGCCCATGCCCTGCGGTCTGCGATGCGGCAGGCCCCCAAGGTAATCCTGGTTGGCGAAATGCGCGATCGAGAAACCATCGAGATCGTGCTCGAAGCGGCCGAAACTGGGCATCTCGTATTTTCCAGCCTGAACACGATGGACGCTTCCAAGACTGTCGAACGAATCGTGAGTTCGTTTTCTCCGGCCGAACAGCAGTCCGTGCGTGAACGCTTTGCAAAGTCGTTCCGTTACATCATTTGCCAGCGCCTGATGTCGAAGACCGATCGCAGCGGACGCGTGGCTGCATTCGAGATTCTGAAGGCCAATGCGCACACTCGGGAATGCATTGAGAAAGGCGAGCGCGAGAACAGCACTCTGCTCGATGCGATGAAGGCAGCCTCTTCCGAGGGCATGCAGCACTTCGACTCCGAGATTGCGAAACTTGTGCAGGATCGGGTCATCGATCTGGAGAGTGGACTCTCTTTCGCAACGAATCCCGCTGCGCTGGGGCAAGAATTGGCGCGCTAGTCATCCTCTGCATTCTTTCCAAAAGGTGCGCGAGCCGTCTGCGCCAACCTCCTCCATCCTCTATGATCTTTCCATGTCCGATACCCCGGCTTCTTCCCCTGTCCTGAGCTTTGCAAGTGCTCGTCGCAGCGTCGAAGAGCAAGCTGCTCTCTGTCACCCGGGAGGAACCGAATCTGTTGATCTCCTTACCGCTGCCGGGCGCGTGCTTGCTGATCCGGTTCTGGCAGATCGTGACATCCCTCCATTCCCGCGCTCCACCCGCGACGGCTACGCCGTAAGGTCGGCAGATCTGGCTCAAACTCCCGTGACACTCGAAGTGATCGGAGAGATCAAGGCAGGCGAGCGACCCGAGAAGATCACCAAGAACGTGGAAAGAGGTCAGGCTGTGTCCATCATGACCGGTGCCCCGGTGCCCCCGGGAGCGGATGCTGTAGTCATGGTTGAGTACAGTTCGCAGCGCGAAAACGAAGTCGAGATCACTAGGGGCGTTGGGTCCGGGGAAAATATCGTTCCACGTGGCGCCGAAGCGCGGGCTGGTGGTGAGCTAGTCGGTCGAGGTGTGCGTCTGAATGACGCGGCCATCGCGTTGGCGGCCACTGCAGGCAGGTCTAGCCTTGAGGTCTACAGATGCCCGCGCGTTGCAGTACTGACAACCGGAGACGAGATCGTTGCGATCGACACTGTTCCCGGCCCCACGCAGATACGTAACTCAAATAGCTACTCTCTCGCGGTGCAGATTCGACAAGCGGGCGGTGAGCCGGTGCTCCTGCCAATCGCTCCAGACGAACCGCGGGGCCTCCACCATTTGATCGAACAAGGGTTAAGCGCTGACTTGCTTCTCATGACCGGAGGAGTCTCTATGGGGCGCTACGACCTCGTCGAGCAGGTCTTGTCCGAACTCCACGCCCAGTTCTTCTTCACTGGGGCGAAGATCCAACCAGGACGTCCGGTTGTGTTTGGCAAGTGCGGCGCTGATTCGTCCACCAGCGAAGGGACAGCAACATACTTCTTTGGACTTCCCGGAAATCCGGTCTCGACCATGGTGACGTTTGAGCTCTTTGCCCGCCCGATTTTAGAAGCTTTGGCTGGAATGTCTCCGCGGAAACTTCTGTTTGTCCATGCAAGACTGAAGTCAGAAATCCGGGTGAAACCCGGTTTGAAGAGATTTCTTCCGGCGATTCTCTCCGGTGAGTTCGAGAACTCGCAGGTCGAACTCTTGGCGTGGCAGGGCTCGGGAGATGTGGCGGCCACTGCGCGCGCAAACTGCTACATAGTGCTCCCTGAGGATCGCGAACGGATTCCGGCGGACGAGTTTGTTGCAATCTTGATGCGGTAATCAGGCCTGCCCACCAAGTTCGGATTCGCCCACCCTTCTCCATGTAAGATAGCTACGGCGCCGGAAAACCTTCCACATGCCGAAGAAGCTCACCCACTACGACCGCGCTGGGCAGGCCCGCATGGTCGACGTCTCCGGCAAGTCCGTGACGAAACGCGAAGCTGAGGCTAGCGGTTTCGTTGCCGTAAAGCCCGAGGTCCTGAAAGCGCTTCCGTCGAATCCCAAGGGTGACCCACTGGAAGTAGCGCGGATTGCCGGTATCATGGCGGCCAAGCGCACGTCGGAATTGATTCCGATGTGCCATCCGCTTCCGCTGTCGCTCGTTGATGTCGAGGTGCGCGTGTGCGAGAATGGCCTCGCGATCCGCTCGAAAGTTGCCACAACTGCCGAAACCGGCGTCGAAATGGAAGCGCTCGTCGCCGTCAGCGTTTCCGCTCTCACGGTCTACGACATGCTGAAGGCTGCGGACAAGGGAATTGAGATTCGTGAAGTCGTTCTGGAGCGAAAAAGCGGAGGGAAGAGCGGGGAGTACCGTCGTCGGAAAGAATAGCCTTCAACGAACCCATGGCCGATAGCGTCAAACTGCTGCTGGTGGATGACAATCCGATGGTACTGGCGATGCTGCACCAGTCCTTGTCGCCTCTGGCGAAAGTGACCACTGCTACGGATGCTGCCGACGCGCTACTTAAGGCCGTGGACGACACTCCGGATCTCTTGGTTTGTGACTACCGCATGCCGGGCATGGATGGACGCCAGCTCGTCGAGAAGTTGAAAAGCCGTCCGGCGACCGCGAATTTCTCGACCGTCCTGATGGCCAGCAAGGCGGATATTGCCGAGAAGCTTTCGCCGCAGGACTCCGCAGACGATTACCTGGAAAAACCTTTCTTCCTGAAAGATGCAACCCGCCGCGTGAAGCGCATGATCGATCGTATTGCGCTCGAGAAGATGGCCAAGACCGCGCCTTCCGATGGCGTGGTACGCGGCAATCTGTCGCAGATGAATGTGATCGACCTGATGCAGTCGCTCGAAATGGGCCGTAAGAGCTGCCAGCTTTCGCTGAGCAACGAAGGCGATAAGTGCGAAGTTTTCTTTGTCGAAGGACAGGTGAAGCACGCGACCTATGGCTCTTTGGTTGGTGATCAGGCCGTATTCAAAGTTCTGCGCTGGACTGGCGGGAACTTCCAGCTCGACTTTGAAGGAAAGACCGACAAAGAAACGACCCAGCTGAATACGCAAGGCCTCCTGATGGAAGGCCTGCGCCTTCTCGACGAATCGACTCGCGACGGAGGAGACGCTGAACCCGTAGCTGAAGCGCCTGTAGAATCTGCACCACCTGCGAGCGCCCCGCCTGCATCCCCGGTCCCTTCCACTCGCAGAAGGGAAGAAGAGGAAGACGTCCTCCTCGATGGCTGATGCTGCCCCGCTCTATACGGCTGCGGTCGTGACCGTCAGCGATTCCTGCTCACGCGGCGAACGCGAGGACCGTTCCGGGCCGGCGGTGGTCCAATTTCTGGAAAAATTGCACTTCTCGGTCAACACGCGCGAGATCGTTTCCGACGATCGAATCCAGATCCAGAATCTCCTGATCCGGCTGGCGCGGGTAGTCCGCCTGATCGTGACTACCGGCGGAACGGGTATTGCTCAACGCGATGTTACGCCGGAAGCTACCGTCGCGGTGTGTGATCGTTTCGTAGATGGTATTGCTGAACGGATGCGCAGCGAGGGAATCAAGAAAACTCCGTTCGCAGCTTTAAGCCGCGGTGTATGCGGAGTCCGAGGCGGCACACTGATTCTCAACTTGCCCGGCAGTCCTGCCGGAGCAATCGAATCGTTGGAGGCTGTCGCAGTTCTCTTACCTCACGCCCTCGACCTGCTGAGCGGGAAAACAGAACATTCTTAGGGGCTGCCTGTGTGTGACCCGCGCCTCGCGCGGCCGCGAGCATCTGTGTCGCGGCAGCGCCGCTCAATGACTCTTCTCAACTCCGGTCTTCCCCGGCCCCAGAACCGCACGTCCCGGATACACGTCGGGCACGAGCTTCCCGTCATCAATTACCAACGTCCCACCCACCACCAGTTCGTGCACACCGACGCTCGGCTCCATCGGTTTTTCAAATGTTGACCGATCACGGATCGTCTGCGGATCGAACACAACGATGTCGGCATCGGCTCCTTCCTGCAGGCGTCCCTTCCGTCGTGCGGCAGGAGTAGAACGCTCCAGCATCTGTGCCGGCATCAGCGTCATCTTCCGCAAGGCTTCCATCAAGCTCACCGTCTTTTTCTCACGAACGTACTGTGCCAGGACTCGAGAGTAAGTGCCGGCGTTCCGCGGGTGCCCCTCGGCGCCATCGCTCGCGATCATGATGAGTGGATTTGGAATGGTGGCATCCACCATCTCTTGAGTATTGGCGAAAATCAACACCCACTGATTGCTGGAACTATGCAATTCCTCGAAACGTTCCTTGGTGAGATGCTCTCCTGTATCGGGAAGCACGAGATCGCTATAGTCGATCCCGAGTTTTTCTCGCCATCCAGGATTAAAAACCGCCGAGTTAATTGCGGTCATGCCGGCAATATACGGATACGCTTCAGTGGTGACGTCCAGTCCCCGGGCGCGGGCACCGGCGATCAACGACAAACACTCGATCGTATCGCGCAGGCATGTACTGTTGATATGAACGATATGCAGCGGCGCCCCTGTGATCGCGGCCGCGCCGATCACCTCCTCAACCGCCTCGATAGCAGAACCAGGCTCGATCCGCCCGAAACTCCGCATGTGCGTGTAGACCGGCAGCTTTCGCTCAGCTGCAACGCGGAACATGTCGATCACTTCGAGACGAGTCGCGCCCGGCGTGTACTGAATCCCCATGCCAACGCCAAGCGCTCCTGCGTCGAACTCTGCGCGCAGTCGCTCCTCGATTCGTTTAATTTGCTCCGGAGTTGCCGGTTGATCGGTCGCAGGGCCACTTTTCGGCAAGATTGTGCCATTCTGCAATGGCGCACCGAAAATCAGAGATCGAGCGGCCACGTGACTGGCCGTTGTGCCGTAGTGAATGAGCGAGTGTCCATCCTTCGACTTGAGGAATTGCGTAACATCGGGTGCCCCAATTTCCAGTTCCAACGCGGTCGTGACACCGTCGAAGGCTTTAACCCGTTCGCTCGCGAGATCTTGCCCATGCTGATGCAGGTCGATGAAGCCGGGGGCAACGACCAGCCCTGCGGCGCGCACCACACGCCGCCCGGACAATGGCTCCGCGGTGATGCGGGCAATCTTTCCATCCCGAATGCCGACGTTCCGGACCGCATCCAGACCGGTCTCTGGATCCATGGCGCGCCCTCCTTCAAGCACGACGTCGTATTGTTGTCCGACGGCAAGCGTGGCCAATATGATCAAGCAAAGGAATGCGAGTTTACGCATCAAGCCCTCCAAAGTTAGCGATCATAGCAGTCAAATTCGATGGGTAGCCGGGCAAAGTGAACGATCAACATCCCAGCCCCCAAGGCTGACACATTCGTTTTTCATCACGTACACTGGCTATTCCCTTTGAAACGGATCGGACACATTTTGGCCCGCTACACCGCGTGGGTCTTGGGGCTCATGAAAGTGCTGGGCATATGGGGCGTTTTCGTCATCGCCTTTGCCGATAGCGCCCTGCTCGGAATGCCCGTGGACTTCGTCGTAGCCACTTATGTGTATCAGGACCGCCGGCGGATGCTGCTGTACGTGGCGATGGCATCGCTCGGATCGGCGCTAGGCAGCGTTCCGCTTTACTTGATCGGCTATTGGGGTGGGGAAAAGGTATTACGAAAGCGGATCTCAGAAGAGCGCTTCCTCAAAATCCACCGCTCTTTTGAGCGGAATGAATTCTGGGCGCTCATGTTTCCCGGAATGCTGCCGCCCCCCATGCCGTTCAAGGTGTTCGTTTTGGGTGCGGCCGTTTTTGAGATGAAGTTCCGCGATTTTCTGGTCGCGATTTTCGCTGGACGTTTCGTGCGCTTCCTCGTGCTCTCGCTGCTCGTGCTCTGGTTTGGGCCACAAATCATCAGCCATTTCGGCGGGGCCTTCAAACATCACTGGATGTTGCTCTCGGGAGCGGTGCTCGAATTGGGGGCTGATTCTCTGGTTGCTGGCGCGGCGATCCAAAAGAAAATCGGCGGCATCCGGAGCCGAAGATGTCGCCGATACTCACTAACCTGAAATAGAAAACTGAACAATTAAACGGACGCCGGATGGTTCCCCGACCTCTGTAACCGTCGAGCCACTGCCGGCAATACAACCGCCGCTCCGAACATTAGGCTCGTGAACAGCAAATCGCCTTCGACTCCACGGCGGAAGAAGGGCAGCCCGAGTTCATAGGACGTCATCAGTCCGGCAAGCGTCTTGGGATACATATTCCATGCGGCCCAAACCGCGAAATTGCTGACCAGGAAGAACGAGACAGAGCCAGCCAGTGCGGTGCCCAGAATGCGAATCGGACCGGCATCCTCCCTCAGCGTTGAACCAAGCCAGAGCATTCCCGCGTACCACGCCCAGGTCACAAAATGATCCCAACTGAACGGATAGCGGTAAACGAGGGTCGTCAGAACGACGTCTGACCCAGCGAGAAGCGCCAGCGGAATCCACATGCGTTGACGAGGCGATCGTGAGCCAAAAAACAACAGGGCGGCTCCCACAGGGGTGAAGGCCATCGGATGGGGCATGAACCGGACTGCTACCGCGAAGAGAAGGAACAGGTATGCCAGCATAATCACCTCGAGGACGAATTTCTATTCTGGGCGCTGGCGGGAGTTGCGTCAAGGGGAAGGCTGTTAGCCGGCTTCCAGACACAGGTATCAGCCCTGAGGTTACGCATTCATTTCTGGCCAGGGTCGGGGACAACGATCTGTTTGGAGCCCGTGTCGTAAACGTCGCCGAGCACCCGCAAGTCTTTGTCTAGCTTTACCGCTGCACCCAGTGCTCGGCGCCCGCGGTCACCGCGTACGGCATTCGGAATCTCGAGATAGCGTAAATCTTGGAAGTGCACCATGTAACCTCCGGCCGCATCGTCCACAACCTCCGTCTCTGTGACAGGATATTGTGCCCAGTCCAGGAAAACACGTCCGATGTATGACTTTTTTGCGGCCAGCGTGATGGGAGTCTCTTCCGGTTTATAACGAATCTGCATTCGTCCTTCAGGATCAACCTCGGGCGCTAAGGAGTCGACCGGAGCGAGGGCGAAGAAGGCAGGGGTTTCGACCACGCCGTACCAGTGGAATGGATCGAACCATGTGGGGTATGCCGAAACTCTGAGCGGATCTGCACCACCATAGGTCTGAGCTTGGAGTGCGCTGATGG
>Ga0207008_10007_pt1 | contig 61930 bp, 52 predicted proteins | sample Alteio_BWMinCont_83_FD_153489 | JGI IMG/M metagenome (GOLD analysis project Ga0207008, IMG submission 153489) | Enriched cells from forest soil in Barre Woods Harvard Forest LTER site, Petersham, Massachusetts, United States -... | ecosystem: Environmental > Terrestrial > Soil > Temperate forest >... | reverse complement strand
CGTCGTGGCTCGCTACGAGCAAACACAAAATATCGATGAACCGCTGGCGATGCTCCGCTCAAGTGCAACCAGCTACTTCCATGCCGACGGCCTTGGCTCTGTTACTTCGCTCAGCAATGCAGCAGGGACGATCGCGAACACCTACACGTACGACTCCTTCGGCAAACTGACTGCTTCGACCGGATCGCTCGTGAATCCGTTCCAGTACACAGCCCGCGAATCGGACACCGACACGGGACTGTATTACTACCGCGCCAGATACTACGATCCACAGACGGGAAGGTTTCTGAGCGAGGACCCAACCGGCTTCGCGGCTGGAGCTGATTTCTATTCTTATGGAGGTAATAGTCCCTCGAATTTCGTGGACCCGACTGGCCTTGCTTACGGAACATCATACGACAACGGCACGATCACGGTGTCTCTCTCTATCGTTCTTTACGGCTCCGGAGCCAACTCGGCACTTGCAGCTCTATGGCAGAAAGCGATAGCCGATGCCTGGAACAAGAACGGCGGATTCGGCAAATGTAAAGTCGCATTTAATGTGACTGTGACTGCCGACCCCGGAACGAATAATTTGTTTGCAGCCGTACACAGATCCGGCTATGGCCCCAAAAACTGGATCTCCATTCCGCCAAACGGCGAATATCCTTCCGACCATGGTGTTAGCCTTCTCACGCAGGCGACGGGCTCCTGGTCGAGTATTGATAGCACTGCGACGATCGCGCACGAAGCGGGCCATCTCTTGGGCTTCTATGACCACTACAACCCTTTCACGAAGAGGCCCTACAAAGGGCGCGAAAACGACATCATGGCCGAGTCCGGTAGTCGAGCGGTAATGCCGGACGAGATCCCATCAATTGTTGGCAACTTCTACGATAAGGAATGCGGATGTAAACCATGAGGAAGGTTAGCCTGATTGTTCTCAGGGTCTTGCTCGGACTAACTGCGGCAGCAGGAGTGGTGTTTCTAGTGATGTGCGTTTGGGCTTTTTTGCAAATACCCAGAGCGTCGGGGAACCCGTACGCGTTCATTATTGTAGAGATCCATAGTTCGTCGGGCACGCCAACAACTTTAGCCAAAATCTACCTTGAGGCCCCTTCCGCCGCGTCCGACTTGAAATTCGAAGGGGACTCGCTGATCCACCAATTCAAAGGCGTGTCGCACATACAAGCTGCTGTACCGCTCAACGGTGTCGTCGTCAGTGGTTCAGGTTCAATTGTTTTTGGGCGCACACGCATCAAAATAGACAATGGAGCAATTACTGTTGACGACCGCTTGCTGAGTGTTTGCGGGTCTGGAAGCATACTGCTAGGCACACCCTCCTTTGAAGTTCGAGGAGACTATAAGAGCCCAGGTCCTTTAGAAATCGTGTTGGGTCGGAATGGCTGGTACTTTGAAGGGTTCATCCACCTTGGCGAGCGCCTTCTCACATCCTCCTTGATTAGGAGAGGAGAGGACTCAGTTGTTGCCCGTACGCTTTGAGTCGAAACCAAACAGCATTACGCTCACCAGGTAGCGGCGGAACGGTTAGCTTCAAATACGATCCCTTCGGAAGGCGCATCTATAAGTCGTCGTCCAGCGCCACCAGCGTCTACGCCTATGACCACGACAATTTAATTGAAGAGACCAACGCAAGTGGGACTGCCGTAGCCCGTTACTCGCTGGGACTCAATACCGATGAGACTTTAGCGATGCTCCGTTCTGGAGCGACGAGTTACTATGAGCAGGACGGGTTGGGTTCTGTCACTTCGCTGAGCAACACAGCCGGGGCGCTCGCGCAAACGTACACGTTCGATTCCTTCGGCAAGCTCACGGCATCGAGCGGTTCACTTGTGAACCCGTTCCAGTACACGGGACGCGAATGGGACACGGAAACCAGCCTGCAATTTTCGAGAGCCAGATACTACGACCCCACAACAGGTAGATTTGCTAGTGAGGATCCTCTGCGTTTCAAGGCCGGGGCAGATTTCTACACTTACGTCCAAAACGATCCAACACTTTTTATCGATCCGAGCGGGTTATTGCAGGTTTGCTGCCGACGCGCGAATGTCGTCCCTGCAACGATCTACGCCTGGATCACACGTCAACCCAAAGCGTGTCACTGCTTCGTGAAACTTGCGAGCGGAGATACGTTGGGTGGTTACTTCAGTTGGAGCAGGGGCAGTTTCGGAGACCTTGTTAAAAACCGAAACGACAACTCCGATCACGACAAGTACGCTAAAGAGGCAAAGTGCTCGGACATACCGGGCAGTACGTGTGACAGCGATGCGCGCGCCCAGAAAGCCTTTAACGACCTACCAAACGACTTGGGGCAATATGGAGTTGGCCCCATGTCCGCCGGCACGAGCAATGCGGTCGCGCTAGCAATTCTGACAAATGCTGGATTCAACTGGACGCCGCCAGCGTGTGCTTGGGGGGCCATAAACCCGCCGCCGCTGGGTCCGAACTCTTCATGGTGATCGACGATGAAAAGTAAACTCTTAACCATCGCCGCAGGATTAAGTCTCTTGATCCCCGTTTTGTTTTGGCTCTTTTCCAAACAGGGGCCAACTTTGCTTTACCCTTTCCCCGCCCTGATGTTCATACCCAGCTTCTTGCTGAGGCGGGCCGCCGTTCTAGTGCCCGTGGTGTTGTTTTTTGTGTGGAATCCGGGGTTGTTCGGTGGGGAGGCCAAAATTCCTCGAAGGTCCTACACACTGCTGATCGCGGCTACCGTCCTAAGTGTTATCTGGTTCGCTGTTGGTTGGAGGGACGGCCTGGCAGTTCAGGGAGCTAAATATAATTACGGGATCAGCGGCATCAACGTCCTGTGGATGGTGGTTCTGTGGCTGCTATTTTCTTGGACTCGCAAAGGGGAGCCGTCTTTCAGGAGCAACTTGGCCCTGCATTGGGTAATGTTCGCATGGCTTGCCTGGTATGCTTTTCCGTTCATGGGCGAGCTAATATAGCTGCGGGTTAGAGGTCTGAGGGCTGTCAGTGCGTGGTTACCGCAGAGCGCTGGAAGAGCGGTGCCTTTGGCACCGGGTTACGCTATGACACGTGACCCCAGAATGGGTGCTGCACAGCGCCGGAAGTTGCCGTATAGGAACCATCGAAAAATCAGCGAGTTAGGAAATCTCAGGCGCTCTGCGTTAACTTATTGAAAATAAAGAGTGGCGAAAAGCGCAGCAGCTAAAGAAAAAAGCCTCTCCTCCGGAAAGACTCCGCACGCAATGCACGAAGTTCAGGCAGCGGCACGTGGTCCCTTCGAAGTCACCAGCGAAGTAATCAGGCGAATGACGGCGCGTTGATCGCGTTCTGGCAGAGAAGCCATGCGCTGAAATCTTTTCCAAAGCCTCCGTCTCTCCGGGTCTTCCTTCTTGTGCTCGATCTTCGAGGGCTTGATGCCGAGCAACTCATCGGCGGAGACGTGCAGCAGCTTGGCGATGGTGATGACCACATGAGCGGGCGGGGAGCCGCCCTGGTTCTCGTAGTAGGAAACGGTTCGCTGTGTGGTTCCGAGAGCCTTAGCGACCTGTAGCTGAGTGAGGCCGCGCGTTTTCCTGAGAGCTTCGAGCCGCTGACCGAAGGGGGAAGGTTCAGACTTTTTCCGTGGCATGTCGAAGGCGATTTTAAGAGCCAGTTGCGGAACCTCGTTGACAGACATACATACTATGTATATCATCGCGCACAGCTTAAAGAAATCAAAAACCTACAGTTCGTACTTGACAGGGTTTTTGAAAAACAGCCGGAAAGGGGAGGTGAAGCGATGGCGCGAATCCCGGAGGGCGAGATCGCGAGGTTAAAGCGCGAAGTCTCTCTCGAACGGCTGGCCGAGGCGCGCGGGGTGAAGCTGAAACGGCACGGCGCGGACCTCATTGGCCTGTGCCCCTTCCACGAAGACCACTCGCCGAGCCTAGTCATCAGCCCGCAGAAAAATCTCTGGAACTGTCTCGGGGCGTGTGGGAAAGGCGGGAGCGTGATCGACTGGGTGATGCGCGCCGAAGGCATCAGCTTCCGTCACGCCGTCGAACTGCTGAAACAGGAAAATCTTCCTTTAGCCACACAGCCAGGCCCGCCGCCGAAGAAATCCACAACGGTGAAGCTGCCGCCGCTGACAGAACGCACCATCGACGACAAGAGACTGCTCGAAAGCGTCGTCCAGCACTATCACGAGACGCTGAAGCAAACGCCGGAAGCGCAGCAGTATCTCGTGAAGCGCGGCCTGCAATCGGCGGAGATGCTAGAGCAGTTCCGCCTGGGGTTCGCGAACCGCACGCTCGGCTATCATCTGCCGGCCTCCAACCGCAACGCCGGCGCCGAGCAGCGCGAACGGTTGAAGCAGATCGGCATCCTGCGCCAGGAGAGCGGGCACGAGCACTTCAACGGCTCGGTAGTGATCCCGGTCTTCAACCGTGAAGGCGAAGTGGTCCAGATGTACGCGAGAAAGATCACGCGAGACACGGCGTTGCGGGAAGGGACGCCGGTGCACCTGTATCTACCAGGGCCACATCGCGGCGTGTGGAACGAGCAGGCGCTTATCGCCTCAAAAGAAATCATCTTGTGCGAGGCCCTCATCGACGCGCTGACGTTCTGGTGCGCGGGCTTCCGTCACGTGACGGCCAGCTATGGCGTGAACGGCTTCACCGACGATCACCGAGCGGCGTTCCGAAAATACGGCACGCAGAGAATCTACATCGCATACGACCGCGACGTAGCAGGAGAACGCACAGCGGAGGAACACGCCGAAGAACTGATGGCGATGGGGATCGAGTGCTTCCGGGTACAGTTCCCGAAGGGCATGGATGCGAACGAATACGCACTCAAGGTGAGGCCAGCGGCGAAGAGCCTCGGGGTGCTCTTGAACAATGCGATCTGGCTGGGCAAAGGCCAGCGGCCCACAGTGGGAGTGATCGAACCACAGAGCACCCAAGAAAAATCAGAAGCAGCAGCTAAAGAAAAAATCACGGAGACCATCGAGGCCAACACACACGAGGAGAGCGATCTTCCTTTAGCCGCCGAATCTTCCGAACCAGTCGAGCAGGTTCCGGTCGCAACGACGTCCTCTCCTATGGAAGTGCCTGCAGAGATCAACGGCGATGAGATCAGGATCACGCAAGGAGACCGCCGCTATCGGGTGCTGGGCCTCGAAAAAAACACCACCGTGGGGCTCCTGCGGGTGAACCTGCTGGTGACGCGCGGCGAAAGCCTGCATGTGGACACGTTCGATCTGTACTCCTCGCGGCATCGCGTGATGTACAGCAAGCAGGCGGGCGAGGAGCTGGGCGTCAAGGAAGAGGTGGTGTCGCGCGATCTCGGCAAGGTGCTGTGGAAGCTCGAAGAACTGCAACGGCAGATGATCCAGAAAACGCTCGAACCGAAGGAGCAGGAAGTAACGCTGAGCGCAGAGGAAAAGACCGAAGCGCTCGGACTGCTGCGCGATCCGCGTCTGCTCGACCGCATCCTCGCTGACTTCGAGCGGTGCGGCGTGGTGGGCGAAGAGACCAATAAACTCGCAAGCTACGTAGCCGTTGTGTCGCGGCTGCTCGATGCACCGCTGGCGGTGCTGGTGCAATCGAGTTCCGCCGCGGGGAAGTCGGCGCTGATGGAAGCGGTGCTGGCGATGCTGCCGGAAGAGCAGCGCGTGCAGTACTCGGCCATGACCGGGCAGAGCTTGTTCTATATGGGCGAGACCGACCTAAAACACAAAGTGCTGGCCATCGTGGAGGAAGAAGGCGCATCACGCGCGGCCTATGCGTTGAAACTTCTGCAGAGTGAAGGTGCGCTGAGCATCGCTTCAACTGGCAAGGACGCCACGACGGGACGGCTCATCACGTATCAGTATCGCGTCGAGGGCCCGGTGATGCTCTTTCTCACGACGACGGCCATAGACCTCGACGAAGAGCTTCTCAATCGGTGCCTGGTGTTGACTGTGGACGAGGACCGCGCACAGACGCAGGCCATTCACAAAAAGCAGCGCGAAGCGCAGACCCTCGAAGGGTTGCTCGCAAAACGGGAACGCGACGCAATCCTCCGCGTGCACAAGAACGCCCAGCGGCTTCTCTCGCCGTTCTTCGTGGCCAATCCTTACGCGCGGGAGCTGACGTTCCTCGACAGCCAGACGCGGACGCGGCGCGACCACATGAAATATCTGACACTCATTCGCTCGATCGCGCTCTTGCACCAGCACCAGCGGCCACGGAAGACGGTGACCCATCGCGGCCAGGCGCTCGAATACATCGAAGTGACGCTCGACGATATCGCGACGGCCAACCGGCTGGCGCATGAAGTGCTGGGCCGCTCGCTCGACGAACTTCCGCCGCAAACGAAACGGTTACTGCTGCTCACCGACGAAATGGTGAGCGCAGAATGCCGGCGGCAGAAGATCGAGCATGAGGACTTTCGTTTTAGCCGCAAGGATGTGCGCCGCTTCACGAAGTGGAGCGACTCGCAGTTGAAGCGGCATCTCAGCCGCCTCGAAGAACTGGAATATCTGCTGGTGCATCGCGGCGGACGCGGCCAGAGCATGGTCTACGAACTGGTGTTCGAGCGCCGGGACGACAGCGAGAAATCCGTGCTGCCTGGCCTGATCGAGATCAAAAAGCTCACGGGCTACAGCTACGACACGAAGAAGTCTGGCCTTGACGGGGAGAAGTCCGGGTCAAGTCTGGCCCAAGTTCGGGGGGTGTCCGGGGGTGGTGCGGGTGAGGAATCGCCAGTGCTGGCGCGGCGCAATGGCGAAATCGGCCCGAATCTCGAAAAAATCACTACCAGGGCGGCTAGAGAAAATCGTGTCGTACACACAGCCGCAGGGAGCCGGTGATGCGGAACAAAACCATCAAGCCACAGCCGATGCCACGAAATCGCATGGGCAGCCTGATCGATGAGTTCATCGCGTGGATGCGCGTGCGGAACACCGCGGAGTACACGCAACACAACCGCCGCGCGTGCCTGGCGCAGTTCGTGCGCTGGGCCAACGAGCGCGGCATCGAAGACCCCATGGAAGTGACGCGCCCGGTGCTGGAGAGCTATCAGCGTTACTTGTACTACTACCGGCAGAAGAACGGACAGCCGCTGACGTTCCGCACGCAATACGCTCGGCTGGTGCCGGTGCGGGCGTGGTTCCGTTGGATGGTGAAGAACAATCACATCCTGCACAATCCGGCGTCCGATCTGGATATGCCGAAGCTCGAGAAGCGGCTGCCGCGCGCGGTGCTGAACGAGGAAGAAGCCGAGCGCGTGATGATCCAGCCGGACGTTCGCGATCCGCTGGGAGTGCGCGACCGCGCCATCCTGGAAACTTTTTACTCGACGGGCATCCGCCGCATGGAGCTGGTGAATCTGAAACTCTACAACGTGGACCATCTGCGCGGTACGCTGTCGATCTGGCTAGGGAAAGGAAAGAAGGACCGCGTCGTTCCTATCGGCGAGCGGGCGCTCGCGTGGGTGGATAAATATCTGCGCGAAGCGCGGCCGCAGTTGGTGATGGAGCCGGACGAAGGAACGATTTTTCTGAGCATCGAAGGCGGGCCGTTCCATCTGGACCGCATGAGCAAGCTGGTGCGCGACTACGTGGAGCAAGCCAATCTCGGCAAAAGTGGCGCGTGCCACATGCTGCGGCACACGATGGCGACGCTGATGCTCGACAATGGCGCGGACATCCGCTTCATCCAGGAGATGCTCGGCCACAGCACGCTAGAGAGCACGCAAATTTACACGCAGGTGTCCATCCGGAAGTTGAAGAAAATCCACTCGGCTACGCATCCGGGTGCGATGCTCGAAAAGAAAAAGCCTGCGAGCACCAGCGCCGCCACGCACGACGACGAAAAATCACTTCGCGCAAATCTCCTCGCCGCTCTCGACGCGGAAGTCGAGGCAGAATCCGAATAGAACGAACGTGGGGGCGCGCAGGCGACAGAAGGCAGCTTCTGTCGAGTGGAGTGCGGGAAGGCTGGGCAAGCAGCAGGCCCAGGCCGCGTCGGATAACGAGCTCGTTATCGGATGCGCCGTGCGCAGCGTCCTGCGGGCCTCACGGAGCACGAATGTGCTATACTTGTATAGCGAGGTAGTGATGCTGGCCATTCGACTTCCGCAGTCCATCGAAAAACGCCTGGAGAAGCTGGCCCGGCGCACCGGGCGCACCAAGACCTACTACGTCCGTGAAGCCATCCTCGAACACCTGGAGGATATCGAGGACCTGTATCTGGCCGAAGGCGCGCTGGAACGGGTCCGCAGCGGTGAAGAGCAAACTATCCCCTTGAAGGAAGTCATGAAGCGGCATGGCTCACAACGTTGAGCTGTCAGAGTCAGCGGACCGGGAACTCGGCAAGCTCGACGCGCAGCAGGCCAAGCGCATCCTGAAGTTCCTTCATGAGCGAGTCGCCAAGTTGGACGATCCTCGCAGCATCGGAGAGGCGCTGCACGGCTCGCGGCTTGGGGAGTTCTGGAAATATCGCGTTGGCGATTACCGGCTTATCTGCAAGATCGAAGACGACCGCCTGGTCGTGCTGGTCCTCCGCGTCGGACATCGCAAGGAAATCTATCGCTAGTGCTTGAGCGCAAGCACATCGCTCCTCAAAACTGCTACGCAGGTTCATCCCTCAACACGTAGAATCGGAGTAATGCTGACAGCAGCTAAAGAGGAAACGTTCTCCGCACCGATGGTGTGGACGGATGAGTGTGTTCTTCCTTTAGCTGCCGCTGGGGTGTATCCAAAAACTCGCGTCTGGGGTTCAAAACTCGAAAACGTGCACTGTTCTAGTGCAACGCCGCCGCTAAGAATAGAACTGCGTTGGGGATGCGAGAAGTCCAGCGAAAAAACTGCGGTAGGGTCAGGAGTTAGCTTCAAGTACGACCCGTTAGGGAACAGGATTTACAAGTCGTCCAGCGCGGGCACAAGCATCTACGCGTACGACGATAAGAACCCTATCGAAGAAACCAATGCCAGTGGCGCGGTCATCGCTCGGTATACAGGAACATCGGACGAGGTGGACCAACCGCTTGCCATGCTCCGTTCGGGCGTGACGAGTTACTTCCACCAAGACGGGCTTGCCACGGTCACTTCGTTGAGCAACACAGCCGGTGCACTAGCCCAAACGTACACATTCGATTCTTTTGGCAAGCAGACCGCCTCGTCTGGCTCTTTGACAAACCCATTCCAGTACACCGCGCGGGAGTTCGACCCTGAAACAAGCCTCTTTTACTACCGTGCTAGGTACTACGATCCGGCAGCGGGCAGGTTTATCAGCGAGGATCCGATCCGAAATCGAGGCGGGTTGAATTACTACCGCTACGTCAGAAACAACGCGACGAACCTGGCCGATCCGACGGGGCTATACGCCTTGAAGGGCTTTACGCCCGGCGAAGCTGCTCGGATGATGGGCGCGATTAGTCAATTGGCTGACAAACTGCGATCCTCTCCCTGCTGCGTTGATCCGAAACTGCGCGACCGCATACTTAATCTGCTGCAGCCCGACAATAACGGTTCGGGTGTGACATTCGTTTGGCATCACTATCTACCATCTTCCCCCGGATTCGAAACATGTGCGCAGGTTAGCCTTGGCGATTTCCTGACCAACAAAGTGGAAGTTTCGGCAGCAGCCTTGGATGGCACATGCGGCTGCCCGCTTGCCGGGACCATTCTGCATGAGACCATCCATCTGACCTGGAAAAACTTCTTCAGTCCAAATCCTGAGCCAGGCGCTTATGGTGGCGCTTCCGCGTGTTTCGGTGGCGATTGCTCCATGCCGCCGGGTCTACCGAACCCGTAGAGGGGATAAGATGAAACAGGTCGCACTAGTTCTCATGTTTTTTCCACTGGCGGCATTCTGCTTCGCCGGGGTTATCGAAATACGCTCTAAGAGAACCGTTACGGAAAAACTCCGCAGCCTAGTTCCCATCGTCCTCGGCATCATTGCCTTTGGACTTTTGTTCGGGCCGGGGTGGCTTATCCCTGTCACGCCAGATACCTCGGTAACACTCAGCCGCGTAATGACGATGGTCTCGGCTGTTATCGCCAGTTCGGGTGCTTTCGTTACCTACTCACGGCGCAGCGTCGGTGTCTCGATCGCTTGTGGGGGCCTGCTGTTGACCCTCGTCTGGATGTTCAGCCGCACTTTGGCCTAAACCCTCCTTCTGCCGTGAACCGTGCCGTTGTTGTTCTGCGGCGATTCTATTGCGCGATGGTTGCCATGGGATAACTCGATCACACTGCGAACCCTGGTCTACGCGAACGGCGGTAGGCGATTCGCTACCCTTTGATAGTGGAACTGGAATCCGGGACTCGTGTGAGTGGCGTGACTTCAGATCGGAGTGGGCCCCGAATTTCTGGACATTGATCTAGACTCCAATGCAATACGCTGACCTGGGTCGAAAATCTTCGCAAGTCGCGCTGAAACTTCCGTCACATTCGGAGGTAAGCGCCACATGAGGGACGAGGCCACTCGTCAGCAGCGCCAATACCCACGCATCTCGTTGCCGAAGGGCATGCGCGTGGCGTGGCATGGTGGCGATCTGCAACTTTTTTCGCGCGTCCGGACGCTTGGCAGGGGAGGGCTGTTCATTTCAGTCCTTGATCCGCCTCCAGTGGGCACCAAGCTGAGACTTTCGTTTGAAGTGCCCGGAGGGAACGTGCACGGAGAGGCAATCGTGCGAAATATTATCCCCGGCGAGGGGATGGGGGTCGAGTTCGGGAAGTTAAAGTTGAAAGATCGAATTTTGCTGGAACAGTTGCTGAAGCGATTGTTACGGTGACGCGAAAGTGTTCGGCGCTCTGAAGCTTCCGGCAAATTGTTTGTCGACGCCGCAACGGATTGCCATAAGTTTTTGGTTGTTTGCTTTCTGGCTGACAACCTTGTTACAGCCCCGCTTAGAGCACCGCAAAGCTTCCTGAGTGATGCAACAAGCGCAGGGGGCGAGAGAAAGTATCAAGGCTGAACGCGCCGGGAACTTCTGCGAGGCGTGCACCAACCTACTCGCCAATACGAAAAAAAGGATTCCATTGAGCATTCTTTTCATGGACTAGTACCGTTGAATTATCGGTTGACGATCTGGAAAGTTCCGACTAAGTTCCCGCGGCCCAAGCTCTTATCAAATGGATCTAACTTGGCAGCAGACTTGCCTGCTTGATCGTTGGTGACATCATTTGGGCTCCAGACAGTTAGCCAAGGGGGATCCGCCTTCAACTTAAGGGATCTTTTCTAGAGAGCTGCTAGCGGGTGTGTATGGAGGGATTTTGTGAGAGAACCGCCACAATCCGAGGCTGGCGACATGCCTGAAGCCGAAGCCATTCGGCTTGCACGGGAGGGCGACGCTGCGGCGTTTGAAAGGCTCTATCGGTTGCACAGCCGCCGAGTTTTTACTCTGTGCGTTCGCATGTTGGAAAACTTGGAGGATGCCGAAGACTTGACCCAGGAAACTTTTTTGAAGGTTTTCCGCAGGATTCAGACGTTTCGCGGCAAATGCGAGTTTTCCACGTGGCTGCATCGCGTAACTGTGAATGTCGTGCTCATGCACATTCGCAAAAAGACAGTCGCGCAAACACCCCTCGAGGAAATCACGGAAAGGACGGAGGAAACTCGCGCCCATTGTCCGGAGTTGGGCGGGCCCGACCTGTACCTGAACGGCACCATTGATCGCCTCACTCTCCAGAGGGCTATCGATCAGCTGCCTCCCGGATTCAAGGTCGAGTTTGTCCTCTACGACATTGAAGGCTACGAACACCGCGAGATTGCCGATATGCGCGGGTGCTCGACGGGCACTTCAAAGTCGCGACTGCGCAGAACCCGGCTGCGACTCCGCGAACTGCTTCAAAAAGACAAAAACAACGGTACACCAGGAAACACCCACCCTGCCAATCTCCTCACCCTCGAGGCTGTGCCCACTGGCAATCATCCGCCGGTCCACGGCAACAAAATTGTTCCGTTCAAACGCAAAAGAGAGGTAGCAATCGGTGATTTGACAAATGAGTTCGATAACTCGACCGCAGACGCTTGCGCAGCTTTTAAGTAAGAACCAGTCTTTGCTGAAGAAATAATATTCGTAAGGAGACGATATGTGGTTTCTTTCACATCTGCCTTTGTTGGTCGTAGGTATCACCGTTGTAGCCTTCCTTATCAAGCTCTTTGTCAGCCTCAGGGTGGCCGGCAAACTGCCGGACTGGCAGGAGCTTGACGGCCAGGAGTCGGGCGTCAGCAACACTGATCGGGCCCCCGCTGGTATTCGCACGCGGTAAATCTCGCTGGAGGCTGCCGGTGTACCTGAGCGAAGAACTGCGCGTCGCCAGCGAAGTGGTCCGGTAATTTTCCGCGGAACCTTTCGGTCGACCGCGATCTCCTCAATTTGGAGAGCTCTGCGATCAAGGGACTAACTAAATGGAACTGGGGGAGGTGGCCCCACGGAGCGGATAAGGGGAGAAGGGGAATGGCTCGAGTGGAAGGCAAAGGGCTGATCCGCAACAGAAGGAGCATGTCATGTCGTCCACGGCGAACTAGCCATGGGGTCGAAAATTCTGCGAGCGGCTTGAATATCCGCTGGAAAATGCGTTTAGTGGCCAGGTTCGCAGTTCTCCGAAAAACCTCTTTTGAATCGCGGTTAGGATATTGCCTCGATGCCGAATTGGGGTCTTTCCTGGATTGACTGCCAAGCCTTCTATGTCTTATTTGGTGGAAGACAAGTTCTACCCTGGAACGGGTTATCGCGAGAAGGTGCGTGTGGGAATCGCCCAAATCCCTCCCAAAGTGTTGATGCTCGGCGCAAATGCGCTGGTACGCGACAACGTGCGCGTTTTGCTCGGGAGTATGGGGTATCAGTGCCTTGTCGCCTCGACCCTCAAAGAGGCGTTCGCGCTGCTTCAGCAGGAAACGCCGGATGCTGCGATCCTTGATCCGCAGCAGTCAAATTCTCCACCCGCTCGGATCGTGGCTGCCTTCCACAAAATGGCTCCTCAGCTGCGAGGTCGCGCCATCGTTCTCATGGGTGAAGAGAACGACCCAGAACTTCTCCAAGTCCTGGATGCCTATTTACTTCCGAGGATTCCCCGGGAAGCTCTTTTGCGAGATCTGTGGCCAAGCCTAGAATCCCTGCTCCGCCGGATGACCACGACCCAACAGGTCACGCGTAGCGCGCCGCTGGTCTTTGATAGTTTTCTCCAACCGTCGCTCGCCGGTGTCCGATCCTCGCACCCCACAGTTCGCCGACTCCTTTATGAATCCGAAAGTCTAGTTGCCGATCTTTCCCTCGAAGTGCAGGCGGATTCGCAGCGCATCATGCTGGTGGGTCAGGTCGTGGACGCCTCCAAGCCAGAGCCCCAGCTGAGCAGCATTCCCGTAGTGCTTCAAGGCCTTGCGGGGTTGATGGGTATAGCTCGGACGAACGAGTGGGGCGAGTTTCGCTTCGAATTCAATTTTGAACCGGGCGTCTCGCTGGAGATAGGGCCTAGGGAAAACTACTGGGTATCGGTCGGTTTGCCCGATTCGACGGGCGTCATGGGTGGGACCACAGAGGAATCGCAAGTCCCTGAGACACCCGGAGATTCCGAGGCTCAGAAAGACGTGCATCCCAAGGGGAAAAAAAAGGGAAGAAGAGAGGGCAAGCTATGAAATTCAAAGCGCTCTGCGCGCTCCTGTTTCTCAGTGGACTCTGGCCCGCCAAAGCCTCTGCCGACAACCGGCTTATCATCCGCTCGACACTCGATCTCCAGACGCTTCAAACGGTGTGCAACCCTCCCCTCTTGCCCCCAATCTGCACCGTGGTGGGGGAGCTCGGCGATCCTTTGGGGCAACTCGTCCTGATCACCAGTTCGCTTGACCAAGAGGATTTGTTAGAGCTCCCGGGCAATCCTTTGGGAATTGTGCATGCCGAAGTGGACCAGTTGCTCAACTTATTTCCAGTTGGTGCACTGAATGTGCTGCCCTCGACATTGCCAGCAGACCTGATGTCGGACAGAACTCCAGTGCCGTATCCCAGTTCCGGCGGAACCGTGTGGAATAGCTATGCGAACCAACCCGCCGCACTAATTGTCCGCGTCTCGGATGCGCAAAGCCAGTTTGGAGTCACCGGCAGCGGAATTGTCGCGGATATTGACACCGGAGTGGATCCCACTCATCCCGCGCTACAAAGTGTTCTATTGCCAGGCTACGACTTTACGCGCAATCAGCCGGGTGGTTCAGAATTAACAGATATCTCTTCTTCGCCGTGTCCCTTCGCTTCGTGCCCGGCGCCGGCCTGCCCGAGTTGCTCCCCGGCTCAAGTCAACCAATCCAGCGCAGCCATTCTGGACCAATCCTCTGCAGCCATCCTCGATGGAAACCCGGAATATGCGGCATTTGGCCACGGAACAATGGTGATGGGTGTCATCCACTTGGTTGCTCCAACGGCGAATTTGCTGCCACTGAAGGCCTTTCGTTCGGACGGCACGGGTTTCCTCTCCGACATCTTGCGTGCCATCTATTACGCTGTGCAGAACAACGTCAACGTAATCAACATGAGCTTTGATACCCAGACGAACTCGCGGGAACTAAGGAAGGCGCTGAACTACGCCAACCAGAATAACGTCATTTGCGCGGCCTCCGCCGGGAACGAGGGCCAAGCAGCTCCGCCACTGCAGGTTTACCCTGCTGAGTGGCGAAGCTATGTGATGGGAGTCGCCTCCACGAGCGATCAAGATACGCGCTCTTCGTTTTCGAACTATGGCAATGCCATTGTGTGGGTCGCTGCTCCTGGAGAAGCCATCGTTACAACCTATCCCTTCGGCACATACGCCGCGGGATGGGGAACTTCGTTCAGCGCACCGTTTGTTTCAGGCGCATCCGCGCTGCTGCTAAACAAGCAGGCGAACACCAGTGAGTCTCAAGCCGCCCACGCCGTGGCTCATGCCGTGCCCGTAGGCCCCGATATGGGCTGGGGCAGGTTGGATTTAGTCCAGGCGCTTGGGGCAATTCCCGCTTCAGATCCGCCGCCCACGGGATCGATTGACAGTCCCTCGGGGGATGTGACTATCCTGGCCGGACAGGCCGTATTTTTCTCAGGATCGGGCACGGACCCCGATGGAACAATCACTGCATATTCCTGGTCATTCCCTGGTGGAGAGCCAGAGTTCAGCAATATTGCTACACCCGGTAGTGTGACTTACTCGACGCCCGGAACATTCGTTGTCTCGCTCACTGTGATCGACGACTCTGGCCTAAGTGATCCGAGCCCGAAAACGCGGACCATCATCGTTTTACCTGTTCCCTGCCTCATACTATGCGGTCCGCTTTAGCCCATGCTGATGCAACAGGGTGCGCCGGGCCGCGGGAGATGCTGCGCAAGGGCATTGGTGCGTTCTCAGCCAGCGAGTATCACCTGGATCCGCGGAGAATTGGTGTCTAGGGGTTCTCGGCAGGGCACTGAGCAGCGCAGACAGCGACGCATTTCGATGCGGGAGATCCAACCGCGCAGGACACCATTGAGGCGGACCAGCAGCCGTCCGGATTTCGCTATACTTTCCTATCCAGTCATCGGACCGCTCGGCGAAGGAGCTAAGTGGAGCTTGCAAAACATCTTGGCCAGATCCGAGCCAGAAACAAATCGAGGAGTTGTCTCCTAACTTGCATGTAACCGGCGAAACCCCAACAACCTTTATTATGCAGACCGACGATGATCAAACGGTGTCGGCGATGAACAGGATTCATTTTTACGCGTGTTCTCTCTTGGTACTCGCTGCGAGTGGCTGATTGGCTGAGGGTTCTTGGCCTGCTCTGAGAAGACCACACGACCGACAGCTTGGGAGGTGAGGGTGAGTTGCTGAGGGAACCCGAAAGGTGATGTCCCAAGAACAGTCGATGCGATTTTTGAAAAAGGTGGGCTGGGTTGCCATAAATGCGCTCGTTGCTCTTGCGCTCCTGGCCCGCTATGTTTCGGCGGAGCAGGATTCTTCCCCAGAGTCGCTTTATAAGCAGGCAATTGAGGCCGATGACCGTGGCGACGTGCAAAGGGCAATCGCTCTTTACCAGGAGCTGCTCAAGAAGCAGCCGGCTTCCGTGGAAGCGAGAACGAACCTTGGCGTGGCTCTGGCCAAGACGGGCCGCTACGACGAGGCCACTGCCCAGTATAGAGAGGCGCTCAAGCGCGATCCCCGGAACCCGATTGTGCGTCTCAATCTGGCTTTGTCGGAATACAAGCAGGCCGATTTCCAGCTGGCGGCGAGTGAGCTTGAGGACCTGCGGAAGGACCACCCGGAGAACCGGCAATCGCTCTATCTGCTCGCGGACTGTTATCTGAGGCTTGGGAGGAACTCCGAAGTTGTGGAACTTCTAGAGCCGGGTTACCAAGCCCATCCCGAGGATCGTGCCATCGACTATGCACTTGGCACTGCGCTGCTGCGCGAAGGAAAACTCCAGCAAGGGGAAGCCGTGATCGATAGAATTCTGAAGGAGGGTGACACAGCGGAGGCCAATTTTCTGATGGGTGAGGCGCAGTTTGCCGCAGGTGACAATAGAGCGGCCGCTGCCACTCTGCGCAGGGCACTGGAACTCGATCCGTCCATGGCGGGGTGTTGGTCTCTTTATGGCCACGCCTTGCTGAATAATGATGATTTTGAAGGAGCGGCAGTAGCATTCCGGCGAGCCTTGGAAATCGAGCCTAGCGATTTCTCTGCAAATCTTTACTTGGGCTCGATATTGCGCCGAGGTGGAAAGGCCTCAGATGCCGTTCCTTATTTGGAGAAGGCATTGCGGCAGCGCCCGATTTCGCCAGAGGTGCGATTCCAGATCGCGGCGGCAAATGCCGCGTTAGGGAAGTTCGATGATGCAAGAACAGAGTTCGAACGGATCGAGCAGGAGTTCCCTGACTTCCTCGAGGTGCACGTACAACTGGCAGCGCTCTATGCGAGGCTGAAACTGAAACAAGAGAGTGAGCGGGAAAGAGCAATCGTGTTGAGACTCAACGAAAAAGCCCGCGGAAGCGAGCCTCGGCCCAAACCTTAGCCATCAATTCGGTTCTTTGACGTGGACGATCTGATCCGCCGGCAAATTTTTGAGCTTCTGAATTGTGCCGGAAGGCCAGCGGATTTCGAGTTCGTCCACGACTTTTGCCGTTCCCAACCCAAAATGAACAGGGCCAGCGCTGCTGGAGGCATACCCCGAGGCCGTGGTCACGTGATTGAACTGCGGCTGCCCTCCCGCGGAGATGCGAATTTTTGCTCCGATGGCATCGCGATTGCTTTTCGTACCTTGCAATGAAAGCTCAAGCCAATGATTCTCTCCGGGGCTGTCATTCATCCAAATTTCCGCGGGAGCGCTGAGAGCGGTCACTACCAAGTCGAGCTTCCCATCGTGATTGAAGTCTCCAAAGGCGGAGCCGCGATGCCGTTTCGCGGGCACGGCGGCGAAACCTGCTTCTTCGGTCAGGGCAGACCACTTGCCGCCCGGAACGTTACGAAAAACTGTATTAGGCTGATCGATGTGGCGTCGCGCGGCCATAGCCGGTGATTGAACATCGCCGCGGCTGGCGAAAAGATCCTTCCAGCCGTCGTTATCAAAATCGGCGATATTCACGCTGTAACCCGCCATCGGATTGCTCAGCAGGCTCATCCCGCTTTTTGCCGTGATTTCGAGGAATCCCGCTTTACCGTCGTTCTGGTAGACAGGAAAAGTTTCACCGTCCAGCGCCACGAGCACAATATCGGGGCGGCCATCATTGTTCAGGTCGCGAAAATCAACCCCCATGCCAGAAATCAGATTCCCGTGCTCGGGCAGGGCCACCGCGGCTTCGAAGCCCACCTCCTCAAACTTGCCGTTTCCTTTGTTGTGGAACAGAAAGTTGAATAGTTTGTCGTTGGAGACAAAGAGGTCGGGAAGGCCGTCGCCGTCGTAGTCTGCGATTCCGACGGCCATTCCTTTTCCCAAGTGCGAGCGGATGCCGGAGGAAGCAGAGATGTCGGCGAATTTCCCGTTCCCCTGATTCAAGAACAACTGGTTTGGAAGCTCTTTGTAGTATTTGGGATGACAATACTCAGGCTTGCCCTCGAAAGTGCAGGGAGGCTCCTTGCTGCCGTCCCACTTCAGATAATTCACCACGAAAAGGTCCAAAAACCCATCGTTGTTGACGTCCACCCATCCGGCTCCTACGGACCAGAGAGGGCCGTATTCCTTGTCGGGCTGGGCGAGCCCGGCCTTCTCGGTCGCGTCTGTGAAGGTGCCATCGCCGTTGTTGTGGTAGAGGGTGTTGCGGTAGACGCCCGCCACAAAAATGTCCTCGTAACCGTCGTTGTCATAGTCCCCGATGGCAACGCCGGTGTCATAACCGGTCCCCGCCAAGCCGGCTTTCTCCGTGACATCGGTAAATGTCCCATCGCCATTATTGCGAAAGAGCCGGTTGTAATACTTGGGCGAGGATTTCTGAAGCGTGTTGATATCCGCTCCGTTGGTGAAGAAGATGTCCAGATTGCCGTCGTTATTGTAATCAAAGACGGCGACGCCGCCGGCCATGGTTTCGGGCGCGTGGCGTTGCGGAGTTTCCGAGCTATCAAGAGAAAACGGGATGGGCCGGAAAGAAAAATGAATGGGGCCTTTCTTTGGTTCATCAGATCGGACGGACTGAAACACAAGCCCAGTTGTTGCCAAAATGACCAACGAGGCAAAGGGAACGCATCGGGGCATCAGGCGAGCATTGAACACAGCCATGGACCGGCGCTTAAGGGCGCGCTTCCGTGCTACCCAGTTTTTCAATATCGTCCTTTTCCCGTTTGGCATCTGCGGTTCTGCCGGCATTGATATAGGCGCGAAGGAGATCCCAATGGATTCTGACCCGTGCGGGAGTCTGCTTTTGCGCGCGCTCCAATTCGTTGATTCCTTTTGCAAGGTCTCCCTTAGCCACAAGGACTTCACCCAGAATCATGTGCGCCAAAGGACTCCCGGACTCGAGCCGGACAGCCTCTTCCGCCAACTGAAGCGCCTGCTCCAGTCGTTGCTCGTTGACATATTCTTCAGCCAGGCGGAGTCTCGCTCCCAAGTGGGATGGCGAGATTTCGAGTTCCCGCTTCATTTCCCGAGTCCCGTCTTCCGGGCGAACATCCATGAGGAACGCCCCATACAAGAAATGAACTCCAGGCTGGTCGGGATAGGCGCCGACCATGCCGCTGAAGAGTTTCTCCGCTTCAGCTTGCTGTTGAGATTCCACTGCCAAAGCGCACTGACCCGCCAGTCGAATCATTTCCTGGCGGTCCGGGCGGATCTCCAGGGGCAGAAGCGGCAGATGCAATGCGGCCAACCCGAGAGGCTCAACCAGGAGGTCCGGATGATCGCTGGACTTCAACATGGGGATAAGGAGGTTCATGCTGTCGTCATACCGTTCGACTCTGATGAGAAGAACAGCAACAAGATAGAAAACGGATTGACTGAGATCCTTGCGTCCACCCATCCCCAGGGACATGGCTCGCTGCAAGTGATCCAGAGCCCGTGAGTATTCGCGGGTCTGATATTCGCTCATTCCCAAGAGAGCCCAGCCCGGTCCGGCTTGCGGTTCGGTCGCAACGAAGCGGCGGAGTAGATCGCGCGAGTCAGCAAACTTTTCTTGCTGGTACAGCAGTGTGCTGAGGTACCAAATGCCCTCCTGCCACCCGGGCTGGAGCTTCAAGGCTTGCTGATAAAGGCGAACGGCCTCGTCGTCATGGTTTTCATTTCGCGCAACATTCGCAGCTTGGGAGAGTCGCTCAAAGTTTGTGGACTTCCGGGCCAGACCCTCGGGTTCCCCTTGACTGGCGACCGAAGACTCTGGCGCGAGGGTCGCTCGAGCTAGAAGAATACCAGCAAGAAAAAGCACACGAGAGACCTGGTGGAGGGTCATCGCGGCTGCTCCGGCTGCCTTGGCTCTGGGGTTTCTTCCAAGGGAGGCGCCAGAGATTCCCCTTTTCCGTTCAGAGAGAGGAATATTTCAGATTCATGTTTGGCTTCCTGCATCCTGCCCAATTTCCGATAAGCACTCGCGAGAGCAGAGCGAACCGGCGCACTCTCCGGAGCAAGTTGCTTGGCGGCTTCCAGTTCATGAGCACTTTCTGGTATGTGGTCCGAGTCCAGCAAGGCCTTGCCTAACGCAAAATGGGCTCTGGCATTCTTTGGATCCAAGGTCACAGCTTGTTCAGCCCAGGGCGCGGCTTCGGCTGGCTGCGAGAGCTGAATTTGAACTAGAGCCAGTTCAATCATGGCTGGGACGTGTTGGGAAGAAATCCGGAGTTCTTTCTTGTACTGCTCGCCGGCTTCAGGGAACTTCCCCTGAAATCCGAGCAAGGTGCCCATGAGATAGTTAACATCGGGCTCGCTTCCATAGAGAAGAGCCAGGCGAGCCGCGTATTCCTCACTGCGGGGAAAATCGTCGCGAGCAGAGTAAATCGCGGCCTTCCCCGCCAGCCAGACAAGTTCTCGTTTTGCGGAGGGGTACTCTTCCGGCAGACTTGCCATGCGCAGGGATGCCAAACCCATGGCTTCCGTGAGAAGAGGTGTGGCTCCGAGCTTTTTGGCTTTGGCCGCAAGCAGGTAAAGGGCTTGCGTAAACTGTCCCTGGCGCGTCAATAAGAGAGCCCAGTGGTAGCCTGCGACGTCCAGCAGTGCATCGGTACCGGGGGAACCATGCTTGGCCCAAGCTTGGAAATGCAACAAGGAACGGTCGTCATTTCGCGTTTCGTATTCACAAAGGGCAAGAAAAGCGTAAGCCGGGCCAGCATCTGGCTGAAGCTTAACAAACCTGGCGAACGCTACTTGAGCCTCCGCGAATTGATCCTGCTCATAGAGCAGGCTGCCCAACGACCACCAGCCGTCCGGCCAGGAGGGGCGCAAGCGAACACCTTCGGAGTACAGCGCTATGGCTTCATTTAAATGATCGGCAGATCGGGCGGTATCGGCCCGCTTTGCGATGTCTTTAAATGTTGTCTGTTCCGTGGGAGAGGAGGCCTGGTTAAGCGCGAGAAAGATCAAAAGGATCTGCAATACCGCGGGCATGGAAGAAATATACACGGGGTGGCCCTTGTGAGCCACCCCGCAGTCAAATCAAACACACTAGAAAGAGTACTTCACGCTGAATTCCATGACGCGGTTTCCGACGTGGTGCGTGGCGGTGCCAAATGTGCTTGCCTGGGTACAAGGTTTGCCGCCGCTGGTTGCCGGGCATGAAGTGCCGGTGATCACCTGCCCCTGGTCATTGAACAACAAGCTAAGGTTATTGTCGCTGGGAGCGAACGACAGCAGCCCAACGTTCATGAAGTTGAAAGCGGAGGCGCGGAACTCTACGTTCTGGCGCTCCTTGATTTTGAAGTTCTTCATCACCGTCAGATCGCTGTTCCAGTACAACGGCCCGCCCATGTAGGGCATGGCAGCGTTTCCCAGCTTGCCGGCAGGTTGCGGCCCGAAGCAGCTGGGATCAACGAACTGATTCGGTCCCCGCTTTCCAGCCGCAGGATTGCACAGGAGAGCTGGGAATATAGTGATATCAGGCGTTCCCAGGAGGTGGACGTTGTCTTGATTCGTTCCCCCTTGGGTGAGGTTGAAATTGCGGGCTTGGCCCGAGCTGCTATTTAGAAGTTGCTGGCCGCTCTGTACCTGTGTGATACCAGAGATCTGCCAGCCGTTCGCTGCACCCCGCAGGAAGGCGTTGCCGCTCTTCGAGTTGGGAAGACTGAAAACATAATAGGTGCTGAAGGCCTGTGGACGATCCAGGTTGGAGACACCGTACAACCAGTTCGTGCCGTAGTTAGGCAGAGCGCCGGTGAACGGCCCGAACGCAGCAAGGGTCTTCGACCAAGTATAATTGGCCTGCAGGCTCAGCCGGCCATAGGTTCGTTTTACGGATGCCTGGAGAGAGTCAAATCGAGACTTTCCGGCGGTTTCACTGTTAGTGATGCCCGTGTAGTTCTGGAACGGGCGATATTGCAGCTGGCATGCAGTCTGCGTGATATCGCAGCTTACGCCTGAAGCGGTCAACGCACCAAATGGAACCGCATTGTACTGAACAGACTGCTGAAAGTCCGTGCCCTTATTTCCAACATAGGAAACCTCCATGCTGAGCCGGGCCGGCAGTTTCTGGTCAATGCTAACGCTATAGGAGTAAACCAGCGGCTGTTCGTGGTCAGTGGGATCGTAGGTCGTGATGGACTTCAGACCCGGACCGAGACCCGTAGTGCCGTAGTTAACCGGAGAGGGACGCGCAAGGCTGTCTATCGTTTCCCAACTCGCGCATGCGGCATCGAACTGGTTGCAGGACACCCCAACAGAACCAAAGGCAGTCCCCGCCGGACCGGTGTAGTTGTTGCTCTGTACGGAGTCATAGGCGCGATACATGCCCCACCCACCGCGGACCACGGTACGGCCGGTGCCGAATAGATCATAGGCCGCACCTAAACGAGGGGCGTAGAAGAGGAAAGTGCTGGTCGCTCCGGAAAGAGGAACGGCTGGATTCATTTTGTGCCACGAAACGCCACTATTCGCATCCGGGCCAGAGCTGGCGACGTACTTGCTTGGATCGAAGATTGCCAATCCAACATTGTCCACTGGAGCGTAGGGCTTCCCGAAATGCTCAAAGCGCATTCCGTACTGTAACGTCAGACGGCGAGAAACCTTCCAGTCGTCCTGAGCATAAAACGAGAGGACGTTTTGGGCGATGCTGGTAGGCGGCGGCAAAGCCTGCTCAAAATAGGATTGTCCTATGCCCATGAGAGTATCCGCGTAGTTGTTGCCCGTAGGGGTGCTCCAAGGGCTGTAGGCAAGCACACCCATGTACTGGCCCCAGTTATCCTGGGTATTGTAGGTGTGTTGATAGAAGGCCCCGAATTTCGCGGTGTGCGTACCGATAACTTTGGTTAGGTTTTCCCCCGCGCTTGGGATGCCCTTATTCGCAAGCATGGTCGGGTGATAGTCGTGGCCCACGTCGCCGAAGTTCGGCAAGGACTGCCCCCAAGTGAGCAACGCCGGCATCTCAGGATTGTTGAAGACGCCTGTCAAAGGGAACTTCGCTTCCGAACGGAGAAGCTTGGTGGGGTCCGTGGGGGTAGTTGGAAATTTAATGCTGGTGTAGCCAAAGCGGGTTTCGCTAGTCATCGTGGGTGAAAAAATGTGGACAAAACTGGCCACCACGAAGTCTGAGCTGTTGTTTCCGACCACGGCACTCGGCGACGGCACCGCCCAATCACTTGCGCCATTCCAAAGCCCGTAGGGCATCGTGGCGCTCTCGCGTTGCCTGCTCCAGGAAACATAAAACTTCGTATTTTCGCTGATGGCCCAATCCACTTTCAGTGTGTTCTGCCAAGAGTTCTGGGGAGCGGTAAAGTTTGCGATGTAGTCGAACCCATTGGTACTCCCTATTTGACTCAACGGGATGTTCGGGGTGGGCATGAAGTCCTTCATCAACAGCTGAGCGTTTGGGTCAATGCAAGCGCTATTCAAGACTCCCGCCGTAATCGTGCAACCTGGTCTCTGGACCATTGCGTTCGCCCAAGTTGTGGCGTTTGGTTGAGTTGGAACCGCCCCCATGGCAAAACGGCCAACCTTACTCCCACTTGTGGCCAGAGCGCTGAAGTCGCCATTCAGCATGGCAGGCGTGGGAACAAAAGCCCGTTCCACGCCCGCGTCCACGGTCTGGTGATAATTTTCGTAGCCATCGAAAAAGAAAAGCTTCCTGTGGTTCTTATTGAAATTTGTGCCAGGAATAATGATCGGCCCGCCGATGTTTCCACCGGGGTAGTAGTAAGAGCTAGGGGGCTTAGGATTGTACCCAGGAGGATAAGCGCAAGAACCTCCAGAACAGATGAGTTGCTCTGTGTTGAATTTGTCTGTGGCGTTCAAAGCAGAGTTGCGCGTGTAGAGGTAGGCCGCACCATGGAACTCACTGCCTCCGCTCTTGGTGATGGTGTTCACGACCACCGGGCCCTGGGGATTCTCGGCCGTGAAGTTGGAGGTCAACACTTTCACTTCGGAAATCATTTCCGGGTTGGGGTTGACGGGTGTGGCGTTACCGAAAGCACCGGGGTCAAAAGTGTTTTGGCCGTCTTGGGTGATGTTGAGTCCCTGGCCATTGATATTGACACCGCTGAGTCCTCCGGCGTTCGTGCCATTTGGCACGAACCCGTTGATCCCCACCACGAGCCCGCTGTAGTTTGATTGATTCTTACCACCCGTTGGCGACAGGAGTGCTCCAGGCAAGAGTTTGACGAATTCACTGGCGTTGCGGCCGACCAGGGACAGTTGCTGGAGATCCTTCTCACTGATCAACGAGGCTTTCTCGCCGGAATCCACAACGGCAATTTCCGTCGTGCTGCCTTCCACAACGACAGAATCGGTGATAACACCAACTTTCAGTGCGATTTTCATCGAACGGTTGTCGCTGCCATTGAGAACAATGTCTTTGCCCCGCCACATCTGGAATCCTTCGACCTGGACGGTAACCTCATACGAACCTGCCGGGAGCGTAGCCAAGGTGAAGAAGCCATCACCATTGGTCTCGGTCTGGCGCAACTCGCCCGACGAAGTGCCCTTGACTGCCACTTTGGCTCCGGCAACAACTCCACCGTTGGGATCGTTTACGGTGCCACTGAGCGTGGCGAACTGCGACTGTCCGAAGGCGGCCGGTTGCGATAGCACAAGTGCAATCAAGCAGAGGCCGGATAGGGCGAGGAACAAATGACCAATGCTATTCCGGAGTCGATAGGACAACAAAAGTGAAGAGGAATACGGACGACAGGACACCATTCTATTCAGCACGGATTCACCCCCAAAAGGTTAACGACTTCGCGCACCCCACACCCTTGGAACTCAAACAACCCGACCGTCTCAAGGAGCGACTAAGAACGTCAAGGTCTTCGCCGTTACCGTACACGGTACTTAGAAATCCTTGTACACCCCTCGAAAGTAGTTGTCGACGATTTTTTTGAAATTCTGATGCGACCTATTGATTGAATTGATTCTCAACATGGAGACTCACCCGATAATCGTACTAGAACTTAGTCTGAGAACTGAGGACCCATTGAATATGCCCAAGATCAGCCTCATGAAAGGCCCATGTCCTGCTTGAACACAGGTGATTGCCCGCCCCCAAAGGTGATTTTGAAGCAGGCTAGACCTTAACTTCAAAGCCGTCTATAAGATTGACTTACATTTTTGTTGGAATCCTACGATTTCCGACACGGATTTGGAGGAGGAGGCGAAGGTTCTAGGTGATCCAATTGATTGAAACTCCGGCGAGTACCCTGAGGACCTGCGACGATAGTGCCGCACGTCAGGCGTGGCACCTGGATGTTAATGGTTAGAGTAACTGGAGAACTGCAGATCTCGGCTTTAGCAGGTTTGTGCGGTGGTATGCTTGGTTGGTTGCACCATCCCCAGATGTTGAACCGGCGGCTATTTGTTAGAATCCTCAGCGTCTCATGATTCACACCCATAGGCTCCGCTGGCTCCTTTTGGCAACGGGTCTGTGCCTCGCTGGCGTGCCCAGCTTTTTTAGGCAGCAACCTAACGATAAGGGTTGGGCGCCCGAACGTGTTGACCAGGCTACGGACGTCAACAAGCGTTTGAATTCCAGCCTTGACATTGCGCCATCGCCGGACAATTCCGAAATTCAGTTTCATGAAGAAGGCGTGCGGGCGGGACTCACCACCGTGCCCCACTCCTCGGACGAGCGGCGTTATGTGCTGGACACCATGGCTGGGGGCGGGATTGCCCTGTTCGATTGCGACAACGACGGAAAACTCGACATCGTTGTGGTGAATGATTCTTCAATTGAACAATATCTTCGGGGCGGCGGACCGATGGTCACCCTCTATCATCAAGACGGCAACTCCGCGGCTCTGCACTTCACAGACATCACGAAATCCTCGGGCCTGACCACCAAAGGCTGGGGCATGGCTATCGCCGTGGGAGATTTCGATAATGACGGACTCCCGGATCTCTACGTCACGGGGTACGGACACAACGTGCTTTATCACAATCTGGGGAATTGCCGGTTCGAGGATGTAACCAAGAAAGCTGGGTTGGAAGTCGGGGGTTTCAGCACCGGCACGGCGTGGGCAGACTATGACCGGGACGGGAATTTGGATTTGTTCGTGGCACGATACGTGAAGACCGATCCTCATCATTTGCCGGACCCGGCAAAATCCTTTGGATACAAAGGGGTGCTCGTGGAGCTGCCTGACAGCCTCGAAGGGGAAACCGATTTTCTGTTCCGAAATCGCGGCGACGGAACGTTTGAGGATGTTTCCGAGAAAGCAGGTGTGGGGGATCCCCACAAACTCCACGGTATGGGAGTGGTATGGGGGGACTACGACAATGACGGTTGGCCCGATCTCTTTGTGACCAATGACGGCGGCTGGAATTTTTTGTACCACAACAAGCACAACGGCACGTTTGAAGAGGTCGGAATTCCTTCGGGGACCGGCCTAGGGCCATTTGGGCAATATTACGGAAATATGGCCGCGGACTTCGGTGATTTCGATCGCGATGGCAAACTCGACCTATTCGTGACCCGTTTTGGAAGTCAGCCGGCGAGCCTGTACTGGAATCGTGGAGACCATTTCACGGACATCGCCTTGCAGGCAAAGACAGCAAATCCGTCTTTCGCGCCCGTTAAATGGGGAACGGGTTTCGGAGACTTTGATAATGATGGATGGCTGGACATTGTTGTTGCCAATGGAAATTTCTCTTCGCTGATGGACGGCTTGCCGAATGAAGTCCCTTACGCTGAGCCTATGCAGTTGTTTCGCAACTTGGGGAACAAGACCTTTGAGGAAATCGCGGGCAGCGCCGGGCTGAACCGGGGAAAGCTGCAATCTCGCCGGGGTACAGCGTTTGGCGACATCAATAATGACGGCAAATTGGATATGGTCGTTTTTAACGCCGGCGCGCCGCCTTCCCTGTTCATCAACGATACGCCGGGCACAAACCATAGCGTGCTGTTTCGCCTAATCGGAACCAAGAGCAATCGAGGTGCGGTGGGAGCCCGTGTGACAGTAACGACTTCCAGAATGACGCAAATCAATGAGGTGCGCTCGGGCGGGAGCTACAATTCAACCAATGATTCGCGCTTGCACTTTGGACTGGGTACCGACGCAGTTATCAAGAAAACCCAGGTGCAGTGGCCCAGTGGGCTGAAGCAGGAGTTCGGAGAACTTGCCGGTGACGCCATATACGAGATCACGGAAGGCCATCAAAGAATCAACACGATCACGGCGTTTTCCCACCCCTAAGCGGACGCAGTTCCTGATATTTCGGCGAATGTGAATCCCGAAGGCTGCGTTCAGAAACCTTCCTTGCCTGCAATGGACTCGAGTCGTTTCGCGTCAGGTTCGAGCCGGTATGGTTTCCCTTCTAACGCACGTCAGACGCTTTCCATAAGTTAAAGCATCAGAATCCAGCCATCACCAAACAACGTTTTTTTGACACAAACGTATTTTCCTTAACACCACCGCAAGGGGAAGTGCCCGCTCCCGACACTCCCCGATTTGCGCGAGAGATCCTTCTTCCGGCTGCATCATCCGCGTTCAAGAGGATTCCGACATTTTTTTGCGGGGATTCTGGTATCCAGCAGCCAGCGCTTGGAGATACTTTCTGATGTTGACGATCTTCCAGTGCGTGGAGAAGAGCGATCTGTGATCTACCGTTCTTTGGGCCGCGGTCCGCAACAACACTCTACTTCCCGATGGGAGTTGCCACTCATCCTTCTGGGCTTGTCATTCTGCGCGTTCCCCTCCGGCGCGCTGGCCCAGCAAGACAGCCTTGCTGGCAGGCTGACAGACGACAGCCGGATTTTTCATCGCGACGGCTATTCGTATGAGTGGTCGACCACCGTCAAACACGCCGCGTTGGATGGCGGTGTCGCTACCTTTGAGTTGCAAACCCAGAAGTCCCATGCAACTTATCTGCGCTTGTTCGTGGTTGCTCTCGGAATGATGCGCCTGCAGTATGGCGCTCAAGATGCACAGTTTCAGTTGCGAAGCGCGATGCTATTGGACGGCCAAGGGGAGACTCCTTTGCCTGCGATCCTGCGTGAGCTGGAGAACGCCTACGTTTTCGAGAGTGCCGATGCTGGAGTCAGCATTCGCATTGAAAAATCGCCGTTCACACTTACCCTCTTGGACAATCAAGGACACCCAAGTTTTGAAGCGGACCGCGACGATGATGTCGCCGGATTGCCAGTCACTCCCGCCCTCGGGTTTCGTTTGACTGGTGGCGTTCGCCAGGCCTTCTTGAGCTTCCGCCTCCGCAATGATGAGCACGTCTTCGGTTTGTCAGAGAAATACAATAAGGTCGAGAAGACCGGGACCCGCGCCACCATCTGGTCCACCGACACCATGGGTTCGAACACCTTGGACCTGGCTTACAAAGCTGTCCCGCTGTTGTTTTCGACCCAAGGCTGGGGCCTGCTGGTTCATTCATCCGCGGAAAATTTCTGGGAGATTGGATCTTTTTCGACCATCAGTGGATCGGTCTTGGTGGATGAAGATCACCTCGATGCCTTTCTATTCAGCGGAAACTCCTTGAAGCAGTTGCTCTACCGTTACACGCAACTTACTGGACGTCCTTCCATGCCGCCCCTCTGGGCGCTGGGTATCTGGATGAGCCGCGCCTCGTACGGTTCGAGCCAGCAGGTGGAGGATATTGTTGCTGCTGCCCGTTCTCGCCGTTTTCCTTTGGATGTCATCAATATTGATCCCGGATGGATGGCGACACACTACTACTTCAAAATCGGTGTGGACGCCTGCGATTTTCATTGGAATACGGCCAAGTTTTCTGACGCCAAGGAAATGTTCCAGGAGTTGGCATCGCGCGGCATGTCCGTCTCGATGTGGATCAATCCTTACCTGCCGGAAGGCACTCCCATCTATGAGGAAGCCAAAGCCAAGAGTTTCATGGCCTCGGACGGGCACGGAGGGGTGGCGCGGCTGGAAGGTGGAGAGCCTGTCGGGGCCGTGGATTTTACCAACCCCGCGGCTACGGAATGGTGGAAGGAACATTTGCGGGAGTTGCTACGCATGGGCGCCGCTGTCTTCAAGACCGATTACGGTGAAGGCATTGCGCGCAACGCATTGTTCTACAACGGGCAGACCGGCGCGACTATGCACAACCTGTACACCATGCTTTACAGCAAAGCCGCTTTTGAGACCGTGCGTGAAGTCCGTGGCCAAGGCATGGTTTGGCGGCGCTCCGGCTACATCGGCGCGCAACGCTATCCAGGGACCTGGGCTGGAGACACGCAGCCAACTTGGGCCGGGCTGAAATCCGTCCTGCGCGGCGGCTTGTCGGCCGGCATCAGCGGGGAAGCTTTCTGGTCCCATGATATCGGAGGTTTTGCGGGGCCAAAACCCTCGCCCGAACTATATATCCGTTGGGCGGAGTTCGGTTTGTTGTCGCCGCTCAGCCGCTTTCATGGGAATACCCCGCGTGAACCTTGGGAGTTTGGCCCGGAAGCGGAACGCATCGTCACGAAGTACGCCCGGCTGCGCTATCGCCTAATGCCCTATCTGGTCGAGAGCGCCGAAGAAAGCGTCCGCACGGGTGTCCCCATGCTTCGCCACATGGCGTTGGAGTTTCCTACTGAGCCCAACGCTTACACCCTCGATGACCAATATGCGCTGGGGTCCAACCTGTTGGTGGCGCCGATTATCGTGGAGGGCGCGCGGTCCCGCCAGGTCTATTTTCCGCGCGGCCGATGGAAGGCGCTGGAGCGTCCTGAAAGCAACTTCACCGGACCAGGATTTCATGAGGTCGCCGCATCGTTGGATTATATTCCGGTTTTTGTCCGTGAAGGTGGCAAGGTCCCCATGCTTAACGAGGATGTGCAGAACCTTAAGAATCCGGACATTTTGAAACGCAGCGGTCCTTGGCAATTAGCCATGCATCACTCCGCGACGGCAAAGGATTCCCGGCGGTCGGCCAGCGACACTTCCGGGCGGCCCCCTTCAAATTCCGCCGAATTGAAATGAGCGGCATCGACGCTCGGAAAAGAGCGTGTAAATCGCCGTCATCCCACCATAAAACTTGGCTTGGTCCTGACTTTCTTATCTGCTGCTCTCTCTGCTATTGCGATTCTTCGGAAACCTCAATCGCATTCACACAGGCGTAGTTTCTGATCGGCACGAAATTGAGAACAATTAGACCTGCCGCGTTTGGCTCCAGGCCATGGAAAGTCTTCCTTAGCGCCCGGTTGGTGCCTCCTGCTTCTTTCAAAATATCGAAATTTCGCAACACGGCTTCGCCATTCGCGTACACGTCAAATAGCCGTGAGGTCTCGCCTTCGACTCCCCCCGGAATAAGGTAGGTCTCCGCAAAGTAGAGCGTGACCGCATACCTGCCCGGCGCAACGGGAATCCCGTAGCTAAAGTGTCCGAACCGTTCGCCATCGAACAAATGCGAATCAACCACACCGCTCACGGCGTTCCCATGGGTCACCAGCAAGCCTCCCTTGGCGTAGTGGTCCGGCTCCCAGAGCCGGCCGGCGCGATCGGTATACGAGTTCTCTTGTGCTACGATGCGTATCGGATTCATCTTGCCGTGGACCGCGGGTACCAATTCAATAGCATTGACAAACGGCTGGTCTACCTTGCGGTGAAAGGTGAGATGCACTTGTCCGTCACTCCCGGGGGAAACGTCCTTGAAGGTCCGCGTATAGGCCTGGTTGTTCCCGTCCGCCGCGCTCAGCACGTCAAAATTCGACAACAAGGGATGGCTGTTCATGGTGACAAAGAAAACCCGGCTGCTCTCTCCTCGTCCCGACACCGTTCCCGGCCCAAACGTCGTCTCTGCAAAATACAATCGCAGCTCATAATTTCCTGCGCGCAAAGGAATGTTGTAGGTAAACTCTCCCAGCCGAGCAGTCCGAAAAATAGTCGGATCCGGTGTTCCCTGGAGGGATGAAAATGATTGTTCAATTGCTTCTCCTCCGCTGAAGAAGCGATCCCCGCCCCATTCCTTCCCCTCACGGTCGACGTATCCTGCCTTCGCATAGCCGGCCAGGATTCGGACCGAGTCGCCGGGCGCCGCAACCGTTGCGAGGCCAGGCGCTGGCGGGACGGGCGTGACTACCGCGGTGCCGGGCGTGACCACCGCGTTGCCAGACTTTCTGGGCGCCAGCGCTAATACCCATGCCAGAACTGCTGCCACCACAACCACGCTCCCAACCACTAGCTTCCACCCAGACACTCGACTCAGAGATTGCGGACGATGGGCACTAGCCTCTCCAGGCGCCGACAAACTAGCCCCGTTGTTCGCGCCATCTTTGCGGCGGGCAGTCCCGGCAGGTTCGCCGTCCCCTCCCAGTTCTTCCTTAACCCCCAGGCTGACTCCCGCTTTCTCTTGGGAGACACTCTCCGTTGTCTCGTCGCGCCGCACGAACAAAGGGGTATAGCAGCCCGCTTTCAGCACGATCCTCAGCGAATGGTCCGATCCTTCATTCTCGTAATACTTCCGCAGCCTCTCACGAAGCCGGTGGATCTCAACCCGCACGATCGAGTTCGTCGCTGGGTCGAAATTCGTCGGACGCCCCAGGGCTTCCACCCCGATCCTGTACTCGTTCAGCCCTTCCACACTCCCGCTGAAGTAGCGGTTGCACAAATAGTTCAAAAGCTTCGCCAAATTGGGACTCTTGGAAAACGCTTGGGAGGCTAGTACCACCTGCACCTCTGCGCTCTCCCGCGACGGATCACTCGTTTGCGACATGGAAGGCTGAATTCCCACTTTTGCGCCTCATACATTAGCAACCAAAGATACGAGTCATCAAGAGCGGAAGACCGTTGAGAAAGATGGGACGGAAGGATATGTAACATGTGCTGCGCTAGGCTGTTGCGCGCGTGTAACCGTTATCTAGCGGACACAACGTTGACGGACAACTAGTGGTCTCCAGTAACATGTTGGCTCAGAGAATCAATCAACCGAGGATTAAACTCTTAATGAAGCCGTTGGACCCTACCTTCCCCATGGACGTGCGATCTCTCACCCCCAATAAGGCTAGGAGCTATCGACTGGATCGCCACCACTATTTTGAGCTGTTCCACGTCTCAGACGGCTGGATGGACATTCAAATTGAGGACAGATTCTTTCACGTCAACGAGGGCGACTTGGTAGTCATCGGCAGCGATCTTTTTCACCGCATGGTGAACCCACCCAGCATGCAAGCCAAACTGACTTCGCTTTTCTTCGACCCTGGGCTGATCTGCGGGACCAGCCACGACAGCGAAGGCATGGAGTATCTGTTACCTTTCCTTGTGCAGGGCCCGAATTTTCCGCACGTGGTTCCCGCAAACACAGAAATTCCAGGGGAAGCTTTTGAACTCATGCACCGCATTCAAACCGAACTTCCCGTAACCTCTGTGTGGGCCCGTCTCGCGGTCAAAACCTATTTAAAGATGATTCTTCTTCTCTTGGTGAAGTACTATTCCACCCACCACGGGCTGCGCCAGCACGTTGACCGAAAACAAGCGGACCTCGGACGCTTGCGGCCCCTCTTCCGGCACCTCGAACAGAACTATGGCTATCCCCTGTTGGTTGAGGAGGCTGCCCGCCTCTGTGCCATGAGTAACTCGCACTTCATGTACTTCTTCAAGCGCGCGACCGGGCAGTCTTTCGTCCCGTACTTGACTCAGTACCGTATTACCAAGGCGAAGACCTTCTTAGAGTCCACCGATAAGCCGATTTCCGATATCAGCCAGGAAGTTGCCTTCTGCAGCCAAAGCTACTTCGGCATGGTCTTTAGGAAACTGGTGGGCATGACGCCCCTAGCGTACCGACGGCGCTGCGGAAGGAGCGTTGATGGACCCGCCGTGTTACCTCAAGCTCCAGCGTATCGGCCTGCGGTGGCCGGACCTATGGAATTACTCGGCTTACCACCCTGTCCGCAACAAGAGCAACAGCGCCTGATCTGACGCAAGTTAGGAATTCTAATTGCAACAACAGCGGCCAGGAAACCCGTTGATGCCCAGCTTCAGGAACAAAGCCTCCCAAACACCATGAAAAACCGTGATACAGGACGCCAGGAAATGGGCGGAGAACCAACCACGTAGCGTTTCTAGATTTAACAGCGGGTTGGAGGTTCGCGTCCTCCCCGGTGCACCAAAGCCAGCCTTTCTTTTACAGCCAGATAGCTAGGCCGCAATTTGAATCCCAACTTCCCAGCCATTTCCGCGAGAGGCACTGCGAAGTCCTCCTGCATAACGTGGGCGGACGTGCGACCGATTGTGTCCAAGTACGCCCGCCATCAACGGCAAGCGCCAATGGAGCTTCCAACTTCTGAAAGCGGAACTCCTGGGCGTCAGGTGAACGTCTCAGTCCTTTAAGCAGTGCGTTATATGACCAGTTAGAATCTTCGCAAACGTTTATTTTACGGGGAAGCAGTCGAGGTCGTTTGCAAACTCTACTGGGCCAGAATATCGTTTCTTGATCTCAGATTGGGTCTGCTCCTCCTTCCCCAACGTCCGCAGCATACGATGAGACAAAACCAAGTTCTTGACGTGAGCGTCTTCGGCGATTTGTCCGATCACGGAAGGAGGCATGTGCAGGCGCCTCTCGATTCCGACAGCACCTTCAGGCACGGCGTTGTGGGCTATGAACAGATCAGCATTCGATGCCAATTGTGCAAGTCCTGGATTGTCGCCGTTGGTGTCTCCACTAAACACGATGAATTTGCCACCGACCGCCACGCGCCAGGCGAGTGCCGGAACCTGCCCATGCACGACGCGCACTGCATACACGGCTAGATCGCCGCTACGAAATGCAGCAACGGGTGTTGAGCCCGCCACCACGTTGTGAGGCTGCATTTTGTAGCTACTTTCTTCTCCGGGCATCAACAACTCGCTAAGATACCGATATGCACCGTGCTTCTCTCCGAAGAAATCGTATACAAACTCTGTAGTTGAGGGCATAAAGTCATTTCCCGCCGGCCCGTAGATCGGCAAGGGACGTTTGCGATCTTCAAACCAAGACGACTTGATCAACGCCGGAAAGTCGGCGCTGTGATCGACATGGTAGTGAGTGAATAGAAGCACGTCCAGTTGGGAGACTTGCGCCCCACTCTCTCCAAATCGAACAGCACTGCCTCCGCCCGCATCAACCAGTACCAGCGCTTGCCCGTCCTTCCATACCAGATAGCTGCTCGAAGCACGCTTGTCTTGCAACTCTGGTCCCCCGGAGCCCAGCACTTGAGCGGCAACACCTTGCGAGCCGCAGGATTGGGCGGCAGCCGATGGCAAGAACGGGCAACTCAGCAAAAAGCTAACGAGAGAAAGGGAGGTAGACGGTAATAATCTTTTGGAGAGTCGTCGTACGTTCATTTTTGCCTTCCTCCCAGCGGGATTCAACTCATCAAGCTAAACGCTTGACCATACCAGGGTTACAGCTGATTTGGCGTTAGGTGGGACCTTCGCATCCTATTTGCGACCTGCGCCTCTGTTCAAGTGTTGCTGTGGCGAGTTGGATGCGACCATCCGCCAGCGCAGGTATCGTCAGCTACCCGGAAGTATTGTCGGACCGGATCTGCCGAGAGCGGCTGACACCAGGACTCATCTCTGTCTGAGGGAACGCCGTCGCTGGCGCCCAATTTGCGCGCCTCGGAACCACATTACCGTGCCATGCGGGTTACTCCCAACGAAACACCTTCGTCGAGAGCGCCGTACAAACCAGAAATACCACAACCAATGCCGCCACGTCGCCCGCGTGCGCCAACCACGCGTCGCCGCTCCAGATTCCCTCGAGTAGTGACACCGCATAGGTCAGCGGCAGCACTCGCGCCACCGCGTGAAGCGCCGGCGGCAGCGATTCAAGAGGCACGAAGAGCCCTGAGAGCGCGATCATCGGGTACAGAATAATGGCCCCGATCGGTTGCGCAAAACGCGCTGTGGGAACAATGCTGGCAATCACAAAACCGATCGACAGGATGCTCCATGTGCTGATCAGCAGCGCTATCGCAAAAGCGAAAAATGGAATGTGAACTCCGACCGGGTAGTAGCGTTTGCCTGCTATCACCAGCAACGCCAGGGTCGCAGCCGTGAGCAGCAGCTTGACAATCACGTGGGCGGTAAGGATCGTTTCCGGGCGGAGCGGCGTAGCACGCAATCGCTTCAGGATACCGCCCTCCCGATAGATCGAAATAATCGTCACCAGCGACAGCACCGAACTCACGGCGATCAACAGGGACGCGAGAACCGGCAGACCCACGCGCATAAATCCGCCAGCAGCCACTGGAGTTGTCACCATTTTGGGGCTGGCTAGGCGACCCCATACCAGGAAAACGAGCACCGGGAAACCGATCGTCCCAAACGCGCCCAGCGGCTCGCGCAAGAAGATCTTGATCTCGATCCAAGTCAGCTTGCAAAGTCCCCGCATCATCATCGTCATTGAGCCTAGTCCCGAATCGAACGGCCGGTAAGTTTTAGAAACACGTCCTCAAGGTTGGGGAGGATGGTGCGGAAATCCGTGACCCGCATCTGATTCTCAGACAAACAATGAATCACCTCGGTCACCAGATCGTCACCCCGGCCGCGAATCGTGAATTGCGCGTTGCTGCAGATTACTTCCTCAACTCCCGGAATCACTCGAAAGTGCTCCGCAGCGTTTAGAGCATCTGTGGCCAGGACGACGGTTCGCTCCGGGCAGTGCCGCTTCACCAGGCCCTCCGGACAATCCATATCAATGATCCGTCCGTGCTCGATGATTGCTACCCGGTCGCACAACCGTTCGGCCTCCTCCATCAGATGGGTGGTCAGAAAAACCGTCTTGCCGCGCTCGCGGATAGCGCGCACCAGATCCCAGATCGCGCGCCGCGACTGCGGGTCAAGCCCGGTGGTCAGCTCGTCGAGAAACACCACCTCTGGATCGTTGATCAGTGCCAGGGCAATGAATAGTCGCTGCTTCTGGCCGCCCGAGAGGTTCATGAACCAGGCATTCCGCTTTTCGATAAGCCCGAGCTGCTCCAGCAGCCGCTCGCCATCTACCGTTTTCTTCTGATACAGCGCCGCCCACAGATCCACCGCCTCCCAGACTTTGATCCGTTTCTGCAGCTGCGCCTGCTGGAGCTGTACTCCGATCCGGTCCTGCAACTTGTAAACGTCATGGAAAGGATTAAGACCCAGAACCGAGATGGTCCCCCGGTCCGGCGTCCGCAGACCCTCGACGCATTCCATCGTAGTGGTCTTTCCCGCGCCGTTGGGACCGATCAAACCAAAAATCTCACCTTCGTTGACCTCGAACGACACCTCATCGACCGCCACCATTGACCCGTAGGTCTTGCGAACTCCGGAAACCTGAATGACGGGAGCCATGATCGTTTGCAAAATCGCAGATGCACTGAACCGGACCAGCAGTTTACATCACCGTCTTAGGGTAAGTCCCGATTGGACGCATAACCGGATACTGGCCACAAACGGCATTCGGGAGAGCGCAGCACGAATGGCGTTCCGTAGCATCCTATTCCCTCCAACGGGAACTTCTCGTCCGGAACAGTTTCCGAGTGCGCCACCGTCACCCGGGTACCATTCGTCCAGCCTTTAACCGGCGGCCAGGGAAGGCTAACTTTCGGATGACAATCCCTGTCTGTCTTTGGGTTGATATCTTACCCAAACGAGTGCATACTCGGATTAGATGTCTACCCAAGAAACTAGAGTACGGCTCGAACTGCTCCGAGGCACGCTGGACCTGTTGATGCTGCGTACGGTGATCTTGGGATCCCAGCATGACCCCGCAAAGGAGGGCTAGTGCGATGTTCCGACGTAAGCGCAAGGCAAGCGACTTCAGCGCCGAAATTGCAGCACACCTACGGCAGGAGAGCGAGAGCTTAGAAGAACAGGGGCTGGGTGAAGAGGAGGCCCGGGCCGTAGCACGTCGCTTGTTCGGCAATGTCATGCAGGTGGAAGAGCGCTTCTACGAATCCGGCCGCTGGCTCTGGTGGGATCATCTCTGGCAGGACCTTCGCTTCGGCCTGCGAATGTTGGCACGGAACCGCGGTTTCACCGTTACGGTGGTCCTTACGCTTGCGCTTGCTATCGGTGCCAACACGGCAATTTTTTCGATTGTGAACGCTCTACTGCTGAAAGAGCTACCCTACGCACATCCGGAGCGCATCGGGACAATCTACGCGCGAACTACAGGACCTGACTCCTACGATATGCGAAGAAATCTGGACGGTGAACAATGGGAGCTGCTGCGCGACAACGTGCCCTCTCTGATCTCCGCCGTTTCCGGCGGAAGAACCTCTGGGGTGAACCTTCAGGCGGGGTCCCAGGTGCAATATCTTCAGGCAGGACGCGTCTCGGCCCATTATTTCGACGTGTTGGCTGTCCCTCCCGTTCTCGGGCGCAATTTCTCGGAGGACGAGGATCGTCCGCACGGCCCGAAAACAGCCATTCTAAGCAACGCCTTGTGGCGTACGGTTTTTGGCGGAAACCGGGAGGTCCTGGGGCAAGCCGTGCTGCTGAAAGGCGAACCTCACACGATCATCGGCGTGCTGCCCGAAAGCGCAACCACTCCCTTGAACGCCGATTTGTATACCGCGCTACAACCGAGCCGTGAAGGCGAGGGCGTGGGTACGAACTTTCAAGCAATAACACGGCTGCGCGAAGGTGCGAGCTGGCTACAGGCAGATGCCGAGATGAACCGAGCGTGGGCCCTGAGCTCCCGCGTGCAACATTTTGTCAAAAGCAGTCCTGGCGCGCACATCACCTACTACTCTGTCCCACTGCAAAAAGGTGAGACGGATACTTTGCAACCTCAGGTCCTGGCATTGATGCTGGCGGCAGGATTCATTCTGCTTATTGCCTGCGCGAACCTCGCCGGGTTGACCCTGGTACGGATGCTGCGCCGCGCATCCGAGATAGCCACTCGAGTGGCGCTGGGCGCCTCCAGCTGGCAGATTCAGAGACAGCTTTGGATCGAAAACCTGCTGCTAGCTGTTTTTGGGGCAAGCGTGGGTATTGGCGTGGGTTTCCTGGCACTGCGCGGCTTGTTGTTGCTTCTCCCTGAACATTTTCTGCCCGTTCGGGACGTGCCTCTTGACACCCGCGTCCTGGTCTTTACGCTTTTCCTATCACTATTGACGAGCGTCTTGTTCGGCATGTTGCCTGCCTTTACTACCAGAAAAGTCGACCTGAGGTCTTCCATCGGCAGCCGTTCAATAATAGGTACCGGCGGCGTTCGCCTCCGCCAAGGATTAATCGCTGGGGAGGTTGCGCTGACCGTGGTGCTTCTGGCGGCCGCTGGGCTGCTCATCCGCACGCTCATCCACCTGGAAACCATGCCCCCAGGTTTTAACCCAAACGGAGTGATTACCGCTAAGGCCTCTCTGGATGATGCCCGATACCACGAGCCTGCGAACTTCCGAAAGCTGCTCACGGCGAGCCTGGCCACCATGCGGCGGATTCCCGGCGTACAGAACGCCTCGGTAGGATTGACGCTGCCGTACGAGCGTGCGTTGCTCGATGGAGTCAATCTCAATGACGGCAAGGAGGCTGGACAGGAAATTACAGCCAATGAGGTATACGTCACCCCCGGATATTTCGATAGTTTGCAGATTCCGGTGCTTGCCGGGCGGACGTTCACCGATTCGGACGCTCCGGATTCGCAGCCCGTCGTCATCATCAACCAGGCATTCGCCCGTAAGTTCTTCCCCGGGGCAAACGCCTTGGGACGATATCTCAACCAGGACCACAAGAATAAGTTGATCGTGGGCGTCGTGGCCGATACCGTGCTGTCTTCCGCCGCCAAGTTGAACGCGGGGTCGGCGCCGCTTACGAGCGAGGAGGCCATCTATCTCCCTGCTGCACAACTCACCGATAGCAAGGCTCTTTCCGTCGTGCATGCCTGGTTCCAGCCAAGCTGGATTGTTCGCACCGCCCGGCCGGTGCAAGGATTGACTGTCCAAATGCAGAGTGCTTTGGCGAGCGCCGATCCTAATCTGCCTTTTTCCGGCTTTTACAATATGAACGATCTTATGGCCGCGACGCTCGCGACGCAAAGGATCGAGGTCGCGCTTCTGGCTGCCATGGCATCGCTCGCGCTATTGCTGAGCGCGCTCGGTATCTTCGCACTGGTGGCGAACATGGTGGCGCAAAGGGCGCGCGAGATCGGTATCCGCCTCGCCCTGGGTTCGACCATTCAGAAGGCGATGATCCACGTCGGTCGGTCGGGAGTGGGCGCCGCGGCTCTTGGATTGGTTGTGGGGCTGATCCTCTCCGCTGGCGGGCTTCGCGCTATCCGAAGCGTTCTCTATGGCGTCGACGTGTATGACCTACCGACCATCCTGGTTGTGGTGCTGACGCTCTCGGTCGTGACGCTTCTCGCAACAACAGCGCCTGCCCTTAGAGTTCGAAGGATCGACCCGGCTAGAACACTCCGCGAAGAATAGGGGGCGGCCTCGCCTCAGCGCGAACAATGCATTCGGACCTCTGGCTTCATGACTCAGGCGCCGGGCAGAACGTCGTGCATCTGTTGAGGACACCACATTTCATGAATTGAAGGACGGATTGGGCACCAGAAGGTCGCCGACTCAGCCGATTTCGGTACGGTCGGCTTGTGGAAGTCTCCGGTACGTTCTGCCGACTCCGGGAGTCGGCCGCAATTTGGCGGCCATGTATTTTCCGACAGGACACAACGGTAAAGAGAGTTGGAGTCGACTTGGCGGGCTAAAATCGGGTCGGAGATTTTGGAGCGACGCATTTTGCGCGCTAAAACCATGCGAGAATGGCTTGCTGCGATGCGTGACGGACGATTCCGATTTGGTCTCTTCGAGTTCGACGGTAGAGCCTTTGAGCTGCGCCGTGAGGGTGTGCTTGTCCACCTGCAGTCGCAGCCTGCTCAAGTTCTGGCGTGTTTAATCGAGCGCGCCAATCAAGTCGTCTCACGGGACGACCTGCGCAAGGCTGTCTGGGGCGATGGTACCTTCGTGGATTTCGACGGTGGCCTGAACTTCTGCATTTCGCAGATTCGCTCGGCCCTACAAGACAATTCCGCTCAGCCGCTATATATCCGAACGTTGCCGAGGAGCGGGTATCAGTTCATCGCTCCCGTTCAGCGCCTCTCGGCCCAGCCGCCGGAGGCATTACAGGTTGGCGGTGCGCAGCGCGAAACGTCCGCGGTGCGGCGGACCGCTCTGATATTGGCAGCGGCAGCTCTGGCTGTTGTGGCCTTCTTTGGCTACCGTTTCCGGTCCGTCCAGAGCGCAAGTCGAGCGCCTGTACTGGCCGTTCTCCGCTTCGACAACGAGACCGGCGATCCTGGCGCTACGAAGTTTAGCGATGCTCTGACCGACAACGTTGTAGAGCAATTGACCGCCCTCGGCAGCGGCAACTACCGCGTAATTGGCAACGCCCAAATCCTCAGGTTGCCGCGCGAGGAGCGAGACCTGAAAGCCATTGCTTCCTCACTGCATGCCGCCTATGTCGTTCTGGGCCAAGTACAAACCGAGGGCGCCCAAGTGCGCATTCTGGCCCACCTTATCCGCTTGTCCGATCAAACGCATATTTGGGTCGTACGGATGGATGGCTCGTTGACAGATCCCCTCAGTCTGGAATCCGAAGCTGCTGGCAAGATCGCTGCGGAATTCTCGGGGAGAATGTCGGCAGATCCACGCCGCGTCGCCTCATTTCCGTCCGCAAGTCACTGAAATCCCAGGCAATTGTCTCCTAAGCTTTTCCTACGCGATGCAAACTGCGAACTCATTTGCCTACCCTGCGCCTGACCAGGCATGGTGGCTCTTGATTCCTGAGCAAAGCAGCAGCTGCGCATAAGGAGGCAGCTCGGATGTCTACCCGTTTATCGCGGCGAAGTCTGCTAAGGATTGCCTCGCTGGGTTTTCCGGTCAGGACATTGAAACTACCGGCAGGGATGTTCGAAGCCGAGACGTCGAATCCTAGGAGTGATCGGATGATTATCAGTGACGTTTTCCCGGCGCACCCGCCAGAGCTGGCGCGCGAAATGGTGACGGTCGCACATTTTGATCTACAGCGGGTTAAAGAGCTGGTCAGCACGCGTCAGTCGCTAGCGAAAGCGGCCTGGGATTGGGGCTTCGGTGACTGGGAGACGGCCCTGGGGGCCGCCTCCCACATGGGCAACCGGCCGATCGCTGAATACCTGATCTCACAAGGTGCGCCGCCATCCCTGTTTTCTGCGGTCATGCTCGGTCAACTTGAGGTGGTCAAGACCCTGGTGGCTGCCGCGCCCGGCGTCGAGTGCATGCGCGGGCCGCACAGCATCAGTCTGCTGGCACATGCGAGAATGGGGGGCGAAGCCGCGCGTCCCGTATTCGATTTCCTGCAAACTTTCGGAGACGCCGATGCGGACGCCCCGACTTCGCTGTCAGCGGGTCAGGTCGCTGCGCTCGTGGGAACATACGTGTTTGGCGTGGGTGCCACGCAGCAGGTGGATTTGACTGCCGACCTGAAGATGTATGCAAACAATAAGATGTATACACATCCCCCGCAGTTAAACTGGACACGAAAGGGCACCATGACCCGCCCTTTGTTCCATCTCGGAAATCTTGCGTTTTATCCAGCCGGGGCTCCCACAGCTCGCGTGACGTTCACAGAAGTTGCGGACGGAGTGGTGATGACGGTGAGCGATGGAGAACTGGCGTTGTCTGCGCGGAGGGAACGGCAACCCGCGCAATAAGAGAAGAAACGAGTTTCTGGCCGCTCGGAAGTTGGCCCGAAACGGGGTCTTAGCAAGTTTCGGGCAGCATGCGTCCGCTAGAAATTGGTCCGCTTACACCAATCTTACGCGACTTTCCCTGGTCAGGATTCCGTGATGATATACGGCCGCATCATTTCGTTGTCCTCGTGCTCCAGCATGTGACAGTGCCACACGTATTTTCCAGCAAAGGCCTCAAACTTGACTATGATCCTGGTGATCGTCATGGGATCGACGCGAACTGTATCTTTCCAGCCCAGGTCACCGGCGGGGAGCTCGACGGCCGGGCCCGTCAGCACGATCTTCTTTGTCAACTGATAGACGGCAAGATCGAAGGGCCTGCGGTCCAGAAGTTGAAAGCGGACCAGGTGCAAGTGGATCGGGTGGGAATCATCGGTGAGATTAATGAACGACCAGATCTCCGTGGAGTTCAGCACTGCTCTCTCGGTCACTGGCATATTCCAGTGCGCGCCATTCAGCAACATGACGTTCGAACGGCCCAGACGATTCTGGTAATCTGCAATGGTCAGTTCGCGGGTGATAACCGCCGCGCTTTCCTGTATGCGGGGTACCGGCCGCAACATCGCCGGCAGGGTACTGGAATCAGCGGCCTTTTTTGCGGCAACGCGAAACTGCATGATTATGGCCACGTTCGTTCGTAGATAGATCTCTTTGCCGGACTGGCCGCTGAAATCCAGAATCACGTCGGCGCGCTCGCCGGGACCCAGAATTAGCAAATTCATTTGCGCGGGCGCTGCCAGAAACCCCTGCTCGCTGCCGATCTGATAAAACGCGAGGCCTGTCGAAGTGACTGACGGATCCGTTGAAAAAGAGAGCAGGTAAAAGCTGCCGTTCGAACCGTTTAAGAGCCGCAAGCGGTACTTTCGCGGCTCGACTTCGAGATATGGGAAAATCTTCCCGTTGACCAGAATGGCGCTGCCGTAATATTCAGAGACCCACGGTGCGCCAGTTTTTCCTGAGACCGGATAGTGGATCTGGCCGTCCGGCTGAAAAGACCTGTCGAAGATGACTAGCGGAATTTCATAAGCGCCTTTCGGTAGATTCAATCCGTCCTCGAAGGCGTCCCGTATCACATAAAGCCCCATCAAGCCGGCCACGGCATTCAGCCGCGTAATACCCATTGCATGATCGTGATAGAAAAGTGTCGCGGCATCCTGTCGATTCGGATAGTAGCTTGTTGCGGACTGCCCAGGCACAAACCAGTCTTCCGGATAGCCATCACTTTCCGGACCCGTTCTGCCGCCATGAAGGTGTACCACCGTTCGTACTTCCGGTTTATCGGCTTCCGCCCCGTGAAGTGTGTGGTCGATGGGGAAGATGTGCTGATGCGGCAGCTCATTCACCCATTCCACCAGCACAGGGTTTCCGCTGCGTGCACCAATGGTTGGGCCGGGACACGACGCGTCATATCCCCAAAACGTAGTTGGTGGCACGTCACGATGCACGCCCATCTGAAATTGCCGAATAGCCATTCGGTAATAAGGGATCTGTAGCTTGGGGTCAACCGGACTTGGCCGCAGACTTGACGGTTTCGCCGAAGCCGGGATCGGCAACGGATCGACAAAACGGGCAAGCGCGCTGGTGTCGAGCAACTTTCCGGAAACGCCGCCAGGGTGCCCGCCATGCGCGTTACGCGCCGCAAAGGCTGCCGTCATCCATGTCATATTCTCCAGGAAGCGCCGTCTCGTCGTCCGCATTCGTTATTCCGTTTATAAGCCCGGATTTTCTACTGGCACTCTTCGATCGAAAGAAGTAGCGATCCAAATGCGAGCGTCTACCCGTGAATTCCTCAGTTTGAACGAATCAGATTGCGGGAATATGAATGTTTCTGGTTGGCGGTCGAGTCTCATTTTTGGCGGCACTCTGGCTTAAAGCTCGCGTTTTCTTTATCCCGCTGCCCTGGGTCGTTGGCCGGAATACAAATATTGAACTCTCATTCATGTAGCTTTTACCAGGCGGAGGGTACGCTCACGGGCGTCTTCGCTGTGTGCCTCGGGCCAGGCTCCGTAATTGCGAGGCTCGACAACTGCGAAGTTACTATTGCAGCTATAGGAGATCCTCATGAAAGCGTCCCCTGTTGTGGGCCTGAGCGCGAGGCTCAGCATTCTGGCCGCGACCGCCTGTATCGCGCTGGCGGCCCCGACCCTCGCCCAGCAAGTCACATTTGCTCCGTATATCCAGCTCGGCGATAGCGGAACTTTTGGCTTTACGGACCAGGTGGTGATCGCCTGGCAAACCAATGAGAGCACCCCCAACGCTTCCGCATACAAAGTTGCAATCAGAGAGTCGGAGAAGGACCGGGACCACCACCGCTCCGTCACGCCCAGCGCTCGTGTTGTCGATAATTATCTTGCAGCCGATCCTTCGCTTCCGACCATTCCAGGAGCATACGGAGCGCACACAAACTACACGGCTGTCCTGGGCGACCTGGAATACGATACGGTCTACCAATATTCCGTGACCGGCCCAGGTATGCCAAGCGGTGGCTTCACCTCGGACTTCCGGACCCGCAAGCGAGGGTCAAAATTCTCCTTCGCGGTCGTGGGCGACGAAGGCTTTTTCCCAACGGTACCAAACTCCAGTCCCGCTATCGTAGTGGATTACGAAGCCCGGATCGCACACCTGATTAATAGCACCGACAAGATCTCGCTGCCAAACGAGCCTTCGCTCCCCTCACCGGACCTTATCGTCAACACTGGCGACAACGTTTACACCTACGGCTCGGAAGGCAATTACAGGGACTTCTTCTTCCCGGTCTATAACAGCGACCTGGACTCTAACGAAACCGGCGCGCCCATCCTCCGCCACAAGCTGTATTTTCACGTAGACGGAAACCATGACCTCGGCAGCACGGGCGTCTCGGTAAACCTTCTCGCCAGCGATTCTTCCCCCCGATTTAGCGGCAATCTTGATGGCGGAGACGCGCTCTCCTACTTCAACGACTTCTATTTTCCGCAGAACGGGCCGCAGGGCTTTGACATTCAGTACGCCTGGAATGGCGACACCTCTGCCGCCACGGGCATGACGTTTACCTACCTGGAAAAAAACTATACCTCGCCAGCCGCCATCCAGGCGTTTCGCGACTCCACCAAAGTGGACACCGGCAAAGGTGTGATGGCGCAGATCGACCACCAGAGCAACTACTCTTTCGACTACGGTAACGCTCACTTCCTTTATCTCGACGCCGACCCCCACCTTTTCAACGACAATCTTCCCAGTACCAATGCTTTTAGCGCGCCGCCGCCAGTCTTCACCGCCTATCCTTCCGCCTTGGGCAGCTGGGTCATCAACGACCTGGACTCCAGCAAGCAACTCTGGAAGATTGTCGTCTATCACCAGCCCGCGTTTTCTTCGGGCGACGCCACAATCGTCAACAACCAGATGCGCGCGGTGGCCAAGCTGCTGGAAGATCACGGCGTAAACATGGTTTTTAATGGCCACGAGCACAATTACCAGCGCACGCTTCCTATTCGATCCACCAGCCGCACGGCGGGTCCTGTGAGCACCACTGCCGGAACGCCCGCCGTCTATGTAGATAGCCTGTTTGACGGAACTGCCCACACAGTGCCCGATGGCGTTCTTTATCTCGTGGAAGGCGGCGGCGGCAACCGCGACTTCGATGGCGACCTTGCTCCGCCTCGCGGCAGCGGCGTGGGCCTCGATCAGGATGATTCAGCTACCGGAACGCACACGGACGAACCTGGATTGACGGTTCCGCAAGGCCCGGCTTCGTGGTTGGACACCAATCTGACCAATCCAGAAATGATTAACTTCCTTCCCAATGCCGGCGCGGGAGAAAAGATCACCACAAAATTCAAAGCGAAAGTTTTCTCCTTTGGCGACGTACTGGTTGATCGCAATAAGCTGACGCTCCTCCAGATCAGCGAGCCGCTGCAATCAACCTCGTCGGCCACTTCCGCCGATCCCGCACCCTACGGCACGGACATCAACGGCAAGCCGCTAAACGACCCCATTCCGGATACGCAAGTAGATCCTACGACCGGACTGGTCGTCTCCTCTCCGGCGACAGGCACATCTGCCCTGCTCGACAAGTGGAGCGTTACTAAACCCGACATCGCTTCTTCGGTCTCCGCGACTCTCTCCGCGCCGAGCCATATTCAACCCGGCGGAACTCTCACCTATACGGTGCTTCTCAAGAATAATTCGCAGTATTCACTCAATGGCACCCAGGTAAAACTGATTCTGCCTTCCAACGTGATCTTCGCTGGAACCACCGGCGACACGACAACGGTGCAGGGCAACGCAGTTGTGGTCACCGTCGGACGCTTGGCAGCTGGCACGGAACAAACTGTATCCCTCGACACAACGGTTTCCTCAGAGGGTCACGGAAACCGGTCGGTGGCGGGGTTGGCCGTAGTCTCCTCGTCTACTGCGCTGCCGCTTTTCACAAACGGCGTTGTAACCACGATTAGCCACTGACAACCGCTCGGGTGCTTGTGAACGGCCCCGGGGCAGGAGGAAACATCCTGCCCCATGCCCTTTACCCGACAGGCATTTCCGATGCCTGCTTCTCTGTGATTGCCACGCAAGTCTGTTGGCGGTGTTCGAAGTGATCGTGGTGGAAGTTCTCTGGTAGCCGAGCAAGTGGCCACCGGCCAGCGGCAGGGACTCTGCTTAGGCCTGCAATTCTGACACTATCGAGAAACGGGCCCGGGGAGATCACACGGGATTTGCTCCAGCGGGACTTCTGGACCGCCGCCAAATTTCGAGCGTGGAGTCTCTTGCAAACGTTGGTACGTTTTTTGCGCTCTCAGTACTGCCCAGTTCGATTACTCGCGTTGCGTCGCGCTGACCTCTCTATTGCGGAGGCTTCGGCCAAGGCGGCTGAACGAGAGCGGGGATAGCGGCTATGGTTTTGGCGGCTGGCGGCTTGAAGGAGAGCTGCTCTGCGAGGAAAGCAACGCGGTCGCGGGTGGCTTCGGCGTTGAGCGCGTGCGGCGCGTCGTAGATCTTGAGCTTCTTCGGTTCACTGACGATCTCGAAGTATTGCTTCGCCAGGTCGCCATCCAAGAAGGGCTCATCGGTTGCGTACTGTAGGAACATTGCCGCCGGTGCAGCGTGGGAGACGTATTTGCTACCATCCAGCCAAGAATATTTGGCAGCAAAGGCATCGAATTTGTCTGCTCCGGTCTTTTGCCGATATTCTTGGAAGGCCTTTGTTTTCTTATCGATGTCGAAGGAGAGGTCACCGGCCATGATGACAAAGGCCTTGAAACGCTTTTCTATGCCGCTGAGAAAGCCACCGGCAGAGCCGTCGCAACTGTGTCCTACGTAGGCAAGGCGCCGGGGATCAACGTCCTTGCGCCCGAGAAGCAGGTCGGCACCTCGACGGAGGTTCACGTCCTGCTGCACTTCCACGGCGACCTGCTGTTGGTTCAGAGGTGTGCTGTCCTCCACAAAACCAGGATGAACAATCACATGATCAGGCAATAGTGAGATGACTCCAGAATGCGCCAGCACGATAGCTTCGTCGAGGAACTCCTTGCGGTTCTCCTTTTCTGACCCAGGCATGCACCAATGCCCGTAGATCACTGCCGGGAACGGCCCTTGCCCTGGAGGCACTATCAGGAAGGCCGTAACTGTGCCGCCGTTCGGCCCCACAGCTGTGCTCCGTTCACCGACAGGACTTGAGAAGGAGATATCATAGATGGCTACCCCGTCACGCTCCTCGATTCCAGCTTGCTTGATGTTCAGTGGTGCGCCCTTGTCGTAATCCCAATGGTGAAGGAGTTCGTTATAGGACTCCTGAGCGAAGGCAGCAGCCGCTAGCAGAAGGACGACGCAAGCGCAACCTGGACATCGGATGAACATCATGCTCACCATCCCGAGTTCTGAAACGCATTGTCACCCATTTTTATTCCAGCGTGAACTCTATTTTGTTTCTGCTCGGCGTCGATGATGCTTATACTCGAGCCTTCCGCTCCAGAAACGGGCATTCCCGGAGAGCGGGCCGGCGACTTTCGATGGAGCCTCGCTTCCTCGAATGGGACGGTTTCGCAGAACCGGGTAGCCAAGTGCCGAGCGAGTGCGGCAAGCGGACAGAATAACTGCGAGTGCGGAGCGATGTGTCCGAGCGCTTAGCAAACGTCATCTCGAAATTCTCGTAAAAGGTACCGGACAGATCAGCACGGGCATCCAAACACCGAGACGAGCGACAGGACACCTTTGGAGAAAGCCATGGCGCTTACCAAGCGGAAACTGGGAAATTCGGGACTGGAAATTGCCCCAATCGTGTTTGGCGGAAACGTATTCGGATGGACGGCGGGCGAAGCGACATCGTTCCGCTTACTGGACGCGTTCGTTGCGGCAGGTTTCAACGCCGTGGATACGGCTGACGTTTATTCCAAATGGGTTCCGGGAAATAGAGGCGGGGAGTCCGAGACGATCATCGGCAAATGGCTGAAGCGTAGCCAGAAGCGGCAGCGAGTGATCATCGCAACGAAAGTTGGATCGGAAATGGGCCCGGAGAAGAAAGGACTTTCCAAAGGCTACATTCTGGCCGCAGTGGAAGATTCGCTGCAACGCTTGCAGACCGACTACATCGATTTATATCAGTCGCATGTTGATGACGAGGGTACGCCGCTGGATGAAACGCTCGAAGCGTACGCGCGGCTAATCCAGCAGGGAAAGGTGCGCGCGATTGGCGCATCAAACTACAACGCCAAGAGACTGGGAGAAGCACTCGAGATCAGTAAGAAACAGGGTCTGCCAAGGTACGAGAGTCTGCAGCCGCACTACAACCTTTACGAGCGGGCGGGGTTCGAAACGGAGTTGGCGCTTCTTTGCCTGCGCGAAAACATCGGCGTGATTCCTTACTTTTCGCTGGCCAGCGGATTTCTTGCGGGCAAGTACCGTTCCGAAGCGGATTTGGTCAATAGCGCAAGAGGGACATTCGTGAAGAAATATCTGAACGAGCGCGGTTTCAGGATCCTTGGCGCGCTCGACCAAGTGGCGAAAACTCACGGCTCGACGCCAACCCGAGTAGCTCTCGCCTGGCTACAGGCCCAGCCGAGCGTTACCGCACCGATTGCCAGCGCAACAAATCTCGATCAGCTCCAGGAGTTGCTCAGTGCCACCGATCTGGAGCTAGATCCCGAATCTCTGGAAAAACTCAACCAGGCCAGCGCGCACGCCGCAGGCGCGGGCAGGGCCAACTGAGTGGATGGTCGGCAGGCCAGCAGTATTGCTGCGGTCGAGCTTATTGGAAGGACTTCCGCACAGACGAAAATTACCGGCCATCAAAGTGTTTGATCCTAACGCGCTTACGCGCGAATCAAGGTCCAAGCAGTTTGGACTAATAATTCTCAGCAAACAGGAAGTAATCCGGATACTCGCGGATGGCCCGTAATCACCCGTAATCCGGGACCTATCGGTTTCAGTCCCTTTGGCGTGGTAGTATGACACCCATCCTGGAAAAGCAAGTCGGAGCGCCAACAGGGGGCTGAAAATGGCGAGATCGGGATCCGTGCAGGTGACGCTCGGAGGCGTCCCAAGTTCTGCTTCGGCCGTCCCGGCCATGACAGTTTCTTCGCGGCACTCTACCCTCGTCCGCGTCACTCACTGGATCACCACGCTGTGCTTTTTTGCCCTGTTCGTCAGCGGAGTTGAAATTGTGATCTCTCACCCTCGCTTCTATTGGGGTGAAACCGGCAATGTATTGACCACACCGTTGTTTAAACTTCCGATCCCTTCCTCGAGAGCACTGGTGCCGACTGGCTACGGATACGTGCTGCCGGACCAGAATGGCTGGAGCCGGTATCTCCACTTTCAAGCTGCCTGGGTTGCGGTGTTGACCGGCTTGCTGTATCTAATCTCCGGCCTGTTTACAGGGCATTTTTGGAAAAACTTGCTCCCGCATAAGGCCGATCTTTCATGGCCGCGGTTCTCGATCGCCATCGCCAACCATCTGCGTTTCGAACGGCCTAGTGAGGCAGAAGCCTGGTCGTATAACGTGCTCCAGCGGCTCACCTACCTGTTCGTGATCTTCGTTCTGTTCCCCTTAGTAATTTGGACGGGCTTGGCGATGTCCCCCGCCTTTGTTTCCGCGGTTCCGGCGACCGTCACTTTGTTGGGCGGCCAGCAATCCGCGCGCACGATTCACTTCTTCGTCTCCCTGTCTCTCCTGCTCTTCCTGCTTGTCCACGTTGTGATGGTTTGTCTTGCCGGATTCAGGAGCCGCATGCGAGCGATGATCACGGGCAGGACCGGTAGGCATATGGAGCGCATATGAGCGACCTCTCACGCCGCAAACTAATCAAAACCGGACTCGCGGCCACGGCGAGCATAGCGGGCCTGGGCGTGGCCGCGCGCATTGCGCAAAAGTATGGACTGGTCCCGCCTGATCACGGTGGAATCTACGGCCTCGGCGAAACGCTGACCTATGCTTCCCAGCGGCTGCTGACGAGGCACTCGTTAGCCCGTGAGTTCCCTCGGAGCCAGATTTCGAAGCCTCCGCTCGCCAACGAGATCCCACCCCTGAATGAAGCATTCAAGCGCCTCCAGGCTGGAGGATTCACTGACTGGCGGCTCTCCGTCAACGGCATGGTCGACCAGTCTGCCTCGTTTTCCCTGGCCCAGCTTAAGAGCTACCCGTCTCGCAGCCAGATCACACTACTGGCGTGTGAAGAAGGCTGGTCGTATATAGCCGAATGGATCGGCGTGCCTCTCTCCCACGTCCTGAATGTCGTGGGGATCCACCCGCAAGCCAGATACATTGTCTACTTCTCGATCGATCCCGACTGGTGGGAAAGCATCGATATGGCCGATGCAATGCATCCGCAGACTTTTCTCGCCTATGGGATGAATGGCAATGACCTTCCCGTGGGCAACGGCGGGCCTCTTCGCTTGCGGCTCCCTCGCCAGCTCGGCTACAAGAGCGTGAAATACATCACCCACCTGATGGTCACCGACAGTCTGAAAGGGTTCGGCAAGGGTCTGGGCTCCGCGTCTCCAGAAGGAGGCTATGCCTGGTACGCCGGCATCTGACAGGCTTGTTTCAGGCGATTGGCAGTCAGACATTATTCGGAACTTGGCAGACCTGGTCGGACTCAGGCTGCGGGTGTTTGAAACGCGAATCCGACGGGGCTTGCGGACAGAGTGGAGCAGCTCTTTTGGAACCGAAAAAGACCCTGGGGCGCCATTGTCGTAGGCTCTATCTAATCGAAATCACGCCTCAGCGGATAGTCGACGATTATGGCCCTGCCGTTGGTGAGGGCCAAGACCGAGTGGCGAACATTGCTCGGTACGATCCCCACGATACCTGCTCGGGCGATCTGCGTCACTCCATCGATGGTCAGCTCGAGCTCGCCATCGATCACCTCGTATACTTCTTCCTGAGGATGGGAGTGTTCGTGAATAGCTGAACCACGCACGAAATCATAGTGCGCGAAGGTCATGCTCTGCGAGTGGAAATACCGTCCGGACCAACCCGGCAAACGCTCAATGACACTGAGTTTGTCAGTATCGACAAATGGCATGGTGCCCCCCTGCTTGAAGCACTCTAGGTGACCCAGCTTGCGACATCAAGGAAGCTGCAACTTCGTACAAGCGGACTTGCACCCGAGTTGTGGCGGCGTCAGGAGGCCGGAGGAATATTCTCCGTTCTGGCCCCTCCTGGAAGAAGAGCACGTCAACTCACGCAACGCACCTACTCTTCGTCGAACCGATAACTTGCGTGGCTGTCGTAGTCGATTGCGTGTTTTTTCTTCAGTTCTTGAATGTGCGTGAGCGTTGTTTGCGTATGCGGCCCGACGCCATCGTTAGTATGCAGCAGTATTTCCTCCAGACAGCTATTCACGCTCATGCGCTTGTGCTTGGCCAAATCCTGCAGAAGAGCAGCAAGACGCTTCTCTAGCCGCACCGGCACCTCCACCCGCTCGATCTTGATTGGCGGGCCGGCATTGAACAGCTGATGCCCAAAAGAAAGATTGTATCCATGCAGGTCCCGCACGACGTAGTCGCGGATTCCGTAGGGCCGGTCGTCGATCGGTTCCACGATTGCGACGTCGTTGCCGCGATGGAACTCGTACAGCTGGTCTGCATCGCCGACGAGGAAATACACCACGCAGCCCTTCGGATCGGGCGTGCCTTTGCGCAGGAACATCTGCACGTTGCCCAGGTTCACACCCGCGAACGTCGGCGGATCGCCCCAGGTGAACGCCAGGTTGAAACCGAGTTTTTTCGCGTAGAAGTCGATAGCGGCGGCAATGTCGGTGACGGCGAGGCCGGCGTGGGCTTGCTCACATTCGACGATGGGAGTCGCTGAAGTGCTCATGGATATCTCCTTAGGAGTGGGTCGAGCGCGCCGGATCAGCGTCTCGATTTTGGGCCATATTCCCCTATCTCTTCTCGAACTTCTTGACCATGTTCACAAATGATTCAACAATGCGAAACGGAGGGACTCGCCTGCCATCGATGTCACTGAAGCGGTATTCGCGCGCCAGTTCGCCCACATGGAAGGCCTTTCCGGTTTTACGCATCACGTGGGGATCACCGGCGAGTGCCGCCACTGCTCGGCCAATGTACTCAGGCGATTCACTTTTTTTCAGCCACGGTATCTTCTTCCAGTCCGTCTCCCCGCTGGCGTGCGACATTACTCGCTCGGTTCGCATAAATCCGGGAGCCAAAGCGACCGTCGCGACATTGTGCTCGCGCAGTTCCTCTGCCAACCCCCAAAGCAAACGCACGATGGAATGCTTGGCAACATCGTAGAAGTTGCCAATGTATCTATCGCGATCCCAAGCAACGGTGCTGACAATGAGATCAGGTTGTTTGGATACCCTCGTCCGCGCCTTTGCGGCGGGACTCTCGATCATCAACGGAATAGCGAAGTAGGTCGCCAAGAGGTGCGCCTTGAGGCCGCGCTCGAACATCGCGTCCCAAAGCCGCAGCGGTGCCTTCCAGAAGTACGCCGGCATGAGGCGTCCACCCTCGTAACCTCCCCAGGCATTATTAACGAGGATATCTAGCCGCCCTTGTTCCTCGCGGACTCTCTTGAAAAGAACTTCTACATCGTGCTCATTGGCGTGATCGCACCGCACCGGGATTCCCGTTCCGCCGCGCCGAGTGACTTCCTCAGCCGTGTCATCGATTGTGCCCGGCAGGTTATCGGTGGTCGGTTGTCCTCGGACGCTGCGGCCGGACACGTAAACTGTCGCGCCGTGCTCGCCGAGGACCGCCGCGATAGCACGTCCTGCCCCGCGGCTGGCACCGGTCACGACTGCGATTCGACCAAGAAGATTTAATTGTTTGTTGCGGCGCCTTTGTGCACTCATCGGGAACCTCGGTGTATGGTCGCTCAACCGGAAGGAATCCGTTTCATCGTCGCGGTCAGCCCGGCAGGGTATCCCTCGGCTTGGTTACGACCCAGCAGAGCCCGCTTCCGTTTCCGGCAAGATCATTGTAGCTCCACCTCGTCCATCGGTTTCAGCTTCCAGACGGGCCGGCATAAGTCACACGGCCCGGAGGGATGCCGCAGAACAAAGTTGGGTGCACTTCATCGTCAGGTCTTGTTGTTATTTCCCAAGGTTATTACTACTTTTCCCCGAGCGTGCCCTTCTTCCAGGTAGCGGATAGCCTCAGGGACTTCACTCAAGGTGTAACTCCGGTCGATGACCGGTGTGACCTTCCCGGCCCTCATGAGTTCGTGCATGACGGCCAGGTCCTCTTTGCTCCGTCTGGTCAGAAACATGACCAGACTCTGGCTCACAAACCGTGAAAGCATACGCGCTCTGATCCCACGAGTCAGAGGACCCATCCACCGTCCGTTCGGTCCTCCGTTCATGATGTAGATTCCCTTGGGATTTAAGACGCGCCTGCATGCTGAGAGCGAATGGTTCCCAACGGAGTCGAAAATTAGATCGTAGCGCTGCGTGCCTTTGGTGAAATCCTCCCGAGTATAATCAACGACCTGGTCCGCGCCGATGGATCCGACCATCTCCACATTCCTCGTACTGCATATGCCAGTCACATCTGCGCCGAAGCACTTGGCGATCTGCACAGCGAACGTGCCCACGCCTCCCGCCGCACCGTTGATCAGGATTTTCTGCCCCGGCTGAATCTGCCCCTTGTTGCGCAGACCCTGTAATGCGGTGAGTGCCGCCACTGGTACAGAACCGGCTTGCTCAAACGTTACATTATTGGGCTTTGTGACCAATGACGACTCGGAAGTACACGCATACTCGGCGAAGGCCCCACGGCACGCGCCGAACACTTCGTCCCCGGGTTTGAACTGGGTTACGTTCCTGCCCACCGCTTCCACCTGGCCAGCCACATCCATGCCGAGCCGTGTGATCTTTGGTTTGCGCAGCCCGACCATTACCCGAAGGAGGTACGGCGTGCCCCTCATAATGTGCCAGTCACCTGCATTGACGGAAGCCGCGCGACCTTTATCAGAACTTCATCGTCCTTGGGGACAGGTTTCTCGACGTCCGTGATTTGGACGACATCCGGAGGTCCGTATCTGGTAAAAACGGCGGCTTTCATTGGCGTTCCGCCGCAACGCTAGCCTGCTCTTTCCATCGCCGAACGTTCACACCCATTACGTGGAGCCACAGCACGTGGAGCCACAGCATCAGCGATCCTTCCCCGAGGACGCCGGGGGTCAAAATATATGGGGACAGATATTTTGCGAGCGGCGGCGCCGGAAAGGTCAACCAACCCAAGCCCGCAAACCCCATCAGCGCGCCAAGAATTCGAGGCAGGAAGGCTGACCTGAAAATGAGGTGGCCGATCAGGAGGCAATAGAATCCGAAGAATACCAGGCCGATGTTGGAGGCCGGACTACCCAATTTGCAAGACAGGAACGCCGGCGCCTGCAACTGTTCCACCTTAAATACGCTCAAGTACTGCTCGGGGCCCAAGAGGACCAAAGGGGCGAGAAGAAAGACGCAGGCAGAAGCCTGAGGTGCGCATCCTACGAGGCTGAAGAACGGCGCGAGCAAAGAGACGCTCCTGTTCACCGGCTTAAACAAGTCATAGAAGAGATCCGTAACAACTATATAGCACGCGACCACCAAAGGTAGGCTGCGAGCCAACCGGAACAAAGGTTCGCGCGCCAGAATGTTGGCCCAGTAGCAGCGGCATCGCCAGATACAACCAGCCTGCGCTAACGGCGGCGCCTGCTCCTGTCAGCAAGACGAGCAAATAAAAGAGGCCGGCGATTCTGGCCTTGGGCGGTGGCGATGTTTCTGTGATCCGTTCCATATATAGTAGATAGGGAATCAGGCCCGCGCACGAGGACGAGGGCTCGCCATCGGCGGCTTCGCCTACGTGATCCTGAGCCTCACGGTCTGCCTGGGTTCTTTGTGGAACTCATGTGTCCTCGCTTGTGAGAGGTTTAGTCTCAGATACGGTGGAGACTGCCAAGAAGTTTTCGCTACACGAGAAATCATGCGATTCCGCACACAACCTCTGCGGCCAAGTCCGGCGCGAGGCCGCCGGCGCTGGACGCCACAGCCTCAGCGTTGGTGGCTGCTAGGCTCATCACGGGCGTTTGGGAACTCCGCCGTAGGCGGCGTGTAGCCGCTCGCCCGGCGCCCCAGCTTGGGACGCTCCGCTCCGCATGAATAGCCTGGCAGCCGCCAGCACTCACAATCCTGGATCAGGTCAGTCGCTCCTGGCTGACGCCGTAACAGATTCAGTCTGTTGACAGAGACTTTCGCCTCGCAAGGACCTTCCGCCATCCTGCGATGCACTCAACTGCTGCGCCCTTTCTTGGACAGGCTAGCGACCCCTTTCTTTTACCTCGTCAGAGGAATCTGTGGGTTACTGATGTGTTCGAATGGCGGCCGGAAGTTGGGCTCGCCCGGCCGCCGAACGCCGGATAGCGCGGACTCAACTTTCTGTGTTCGTGGCCAGTTGGCTCTGGAACCACCCGCCCGTGTCAAGCCATCTAAGAATGTAACTCTAGCGCTGTCTTGCCTCGTGATGGAAACCTTGTATAATCCGCACATGCAAGGAATACCCTGGAGCACAATTGCGCTCGGCTCGCTGTTGCTCATCTCGGTGTACTCAAAAGGGGGACGGGAAGTGCAATCTCCCCAACCTGAAAAGTCGAAGCCGCCTTTCAAAACGCAGCAGCGCGGGCGCATCCTTGGAATCGGCGGTGTCTTCTTCAAATCCGCTAATCGTGATCAGATGCGCGAATGGTATTCGAAGCATCTTGGACTCGCTGACAAAGGCGGAGGCGTGATGCTTCCGTGGCGCGAACACGACGACCCGCAAAAGGAACACGTTACAGTTTGGACTGTTTTTCCCACCTCCACCGACTATTTCGATCCCAGCCACGCACCGTTCATGATCAACTACATCGTGGACGATCTGGATGCTTTGCTCGACCGCTTAAAGGAAGAGGGAGTAAAGATTGACGCCAAACGAATGAATGAATCCTACGGTCGCTTTGCCTGGATCTATGACCTGGATGGGAATAAGATTGAGCTCTGGCAGCCGCAGTCCGCAAAGCCCTAAGGGCCTTCCAGTGCATTTACTCGATCGGTTTTCTGTAGCTACGGTCCCGTAGCCGTAGAATGGCCGGAAATGCTTTGCGCCTGGTCATCTCAATATCCGCATCGCCCGATTCCGCCCGATCAGTCGCGCAGCGTTTACCGATCCAGCGCGGCTCCCGCCGTGCTTCAACGTGCTCCTCTCAGAACTTTCCATTGCGATCTGGGCGATCTCCCCGAAGGGGCACAGCTTATCGGGACGGAAACGCGGGTTGCACCTGGAAGCGGTTTATGGTGGAGGCTTCGCCGGCACTCGCCTCCGCGCCATGGAACTGATCACGATGACGAGTCTTTCTTTCTTTTTGCGGCCGTCGTCCTTTACAGCTGCATATGGATGTACTGCGCCCGCCGGCACGCGAACGCCTATCTGGGATCGAAGCGGCGGCCCCAGAAGAATGCCGCACCGGCGCGGTGTAGCCTCCGGTTTTTTGCTTCCCCAAGTGCCAGAGTTCGGTGTGGATCAGAGCTGTTATTCAAACCTTTGCAAACAGACTGGGAATCTGTCTACAAGTGGACAGACGCGCTTCTTGGCGGCGTCTAGGATTGTCTAGCAGAAAAAGGACTGTTGTGTTCGCCAGTTCATCCTCTGGATATCCATGGCCCACGCAGGCGTTGAGGACATCGCCCGGGACGTTACTCGCGCAAGGCATGTCAGGATACATGCCCTCTTCTGAGGACCGTTCTCATTAAGCAACAACGGTCGAAAGTACTCGATCTGAAGCGTAATGGAAAGGCGAGCAGCTTACAGCCTTCCACGTCACACCGAAAACAAGTGTATTTTGGAGGTCGCCATGGGCATCCGGCGCAGAACCGGTCTGATCGTTATTGGAATCGCCGCGTTACTTTTGGTCGCGCTTGTTTTTGTTGGACCCGCACTTATTAGAGTGGACCGCTACAGGCCCCGGGTGATCTCCTATCTTCAGGAGAAAACTGGAAAACAGGTCGAAATCGGGCGACTGGCACTCACCTTTTTTCCTTTATCCATTCACATTGATGATTTCGGCGTGAAGAACCCTCCAATATTTCCGCGCGGTTATGTCGTCCAGGTGGCGCGGATCGATGCTGAACTTAGCGTTGGCGCGCTCTTGCACCGTCAGGTGGTTATCAAGTCCCTCGTACTTAAGGATCTGGTCCTGAATATGACTTCGGATCCCGATGGCCCGTGGAATTTTGAGAATCCACAAGCGCGGGCTTCGCAAAATACTTTTCCTCTCGGCGTGATTTCGAGGGTACAAATTCAGGGAGGGCAACTAATCGCATCGAATCTATTGCCGTCCGACGCAGCAGGCCCCATCTTTTTCGAAGCCCACGAAATTTTCTGCGACTTGGAACAGGTTAACCTGATGGGAATTATCAATCCTTCGTCTTCCTCAACCGACGGCCAGGGCCGCGTGAAGGCGGGTCTTCTGCGCTTCGGCTCGGTCGAAGCAAAAAATCTGGAATCCAAATTGCGGCTGGAGGCGAGGCACGTTTTTTTCACGGAGGTTAAAGCGGAAGTCTATGGAGGGAGTGCCGCGGGTGATCTCACCTTTGACTTGTTGGGTAAGAATGTAACCTTCAAGACCGATGCGCGACTGAATGGAATCAATGTGGCCCAGCTCCTGGCGGCCTTCCCGAACGGCGGTGGAAAGATGACCGGGAAGATGGAAGGAGACGTAAAATTAGCGGGAGAAATCCTGCATTCGCTCCGCCCGCTGGCAGGAATACACGGAGTTGGACACGTGACGGTGCGCAACGGCCAGGTGCCGAGTCTCAAGCTGAACGCGAATTTGATGAAACTGGCGCACTTCAATGATCTTGGCCCGGCCAAGAATGATCCTTCCGCGTTTAACTTGATAACCACCGACCTGGAACTGGACAATCAGCGGATTTCCAGTCGTGTTATAGACATTGACGGATATGGAGTCGATGTGGATGGCTCGGGCAGCGTCAGCGTTTCAGGCTCTGACGAGTTGAACTATCGCGGGTTGGCAGAGATTACCACCAAGGAGAGCTTCTTCACCAACACCGTCGCCCGGTTGTCTGGAGCAGCATTAAAGGACGGTAAGTTGCAGTTTCCCTTTCGGATCGTCGGTACGATCAATAACCCAGTATTCTCCAAGGGCAAAGGCGATAAGGACGTAGACGCTGTACCGAAACCTCGTTAAGGGAAGATGTCCGACAGTTCCAGACGAGTGGTCTATCCGGAAGTTGGCCGAAAAATGGCGTTCTGGGAGTGACCAATGCGCTTGGGAAAACAAACCTTACTGCAGATGTGGCTTAGCACCCGGCCTGCTTGGCGCTGCGTCCTACCTCGCGGCCTTCATCGTGATGCGGGTCAACGGTCGGAATTCCGATAAGGACCGTGAAAGCCGCTGGCATCCTGCGATCCCGATGTTTATCGCGGCAACTGGATTACTGGGCCCCCTCAGTCAACCCCGCTCAATTCCACTCTCCGTGGTAGTTCTTCTCCATGGCGTGTCTGTCCCTTCTGTAGCTCCCGATATTCTGGGCAATCCCGACGGAATCCTGAGCCAGGCGGCCGCAGCAGCTGTGGGCATGATCAACGTGTTGGCAGCGTGGCGGGTACGGCAACTCCTTGCGCTCTCGGCTAGCTATGCACTCGCGAATGCTGGGTTATAGTGTGGAGGTCCGTTCCGAGTGTTGCCAACCATGAAGACGGCGAATCAAGAGGAAGAAACGTCATCAATCGCGCAGCGGTTTAAAGTCGCTGTTGTGCAAGCAGCTCCAGTCGTGTTCGACCGTGAGCGGACGCTAGAGAAAGTGCACACTCTCTCGGGTGAGGCAGCCCGTAAAGGCGCGCGCCTAGTCCTCTTTCCCGAAGCGTTCGTTTCTGCTTATCCGCGAGGGCTCGATTTCGGTGCCGTGATCGGCTCGCGCTCCGAGGAGGGCCGTGAAGATTTTCGTCGGTACTGGGAGAGCAGTGTGGATGTTCCCGGTCCTGCGGTTGACGCGCTCAGCCGAACAGCGCGAAGCCACAGCGTCTACCTTGTGGTTGGCGTCGTCGAGCGGGACCGTGGCACCCTCTATTGTTCGGTATTGTTCTTCGCATCCGACGGCAACTACCTGGGCAAGCATCGCAAGACCATGCCAACCGCTTCCGAGCGGCTGGTATGGGGTTTTGGTGATGGCTCCACGATGCCTGTGTTCGATACGCCGTTCGGTAAGATCGGCGCAGTGATCTGCTGGGAGAACTATTTGCCTTTAATGCGGGCGGCGATGTACGCGAAGGGCATCGAGATTTACTGCGCGCCAACAGCGGATGTCCGCGATTCCTGGATCGCTTCTGTGCGCCACATCGCGGTCGAGGGCCGGTGCTTCGTGCTGTCTTGCAACCAGTTCAACCGCCGGCGCGACTTCCCAACCGATTATCGTTCGGCGTTTGGCGACGATCCCGATCGAGTTCTGACTCGCGGCGGGAGCTGCATCGTCGATCCGTTTGGCAGTTTTCTAGCGGGACCGAACACGGAAGGCGAGGCGATTCTGATCGCCGAGATCGATCGTGCGCAGATCATCCGGGGAAAATTCGATCTGGATGTTGTTGGCCATTATGCTCGGCCAGATATCTTCCAACTCCACGTGGACGAGCGGCCAAAGCGACCAGTGACTATTCACAACCCCGAACCAAGCGGGGAAACAGGACCAACCACCCCGACAACCACGGACACGACGACAGCTTCGCAAGCGGCGTCTTCGGAAGAGAAGATGATTTCTACACGTCTCACGGAGCGCTTTGGCATCCGGCACCCGATCATCTGCGCGCCCATGGCGTTGGTTACCGGCGGTGCGCTTGCGACCGCGGTGTCCCGTGCAGGTGGACTGGGAATCGTGGCCGGAGGCTACGCAGGGACTCTGGGTGGAGAGCCTGATTTGGAAGCTGAACTTGTTCGAGCGAAACCAGGCAAATTCGGCGTCGGATTCATCACCTGGGCGCTGGCGCGTGCGCCAGAGATGCTGACGAAAGCGCTGCAACACTCGCCGTGCTGCATATTCCTCTCCTTCGGCGACCCGCGTCCGTTTGCGGCAGAGATACGCGATCGAGGCGCCGCGCTGATCTGCCAAGTGCAGTTCTTGTCGCAGATCGATATGGCTCTGGAGGCTGACGCTGCGGCGGTCGTAGTTCAGGGGACGGAAGCCGGAGGGCATGGCGGAAACCGTTCAACGTTTCCCTTTGTTCCGGAAGCTGCCGATTACTTGAGGCAGCGCTCCCCCAGAACTTTACTGATTGCCGCCGGAGGCATCGTGGACGGCAGAGGATTGGCAGCCGCCTTGATGCTTGGGGCAGACGGGGTGGTAGTCGGGACGCGTCTCTGGGCGTCTGCCGAGGCCCTCACCCCAAAGGCTCACACGGACAAGGCCATCGGCAAGACTGGCGATTCGACCATTCGGACGAAAGTGCTTGATGCGCTACGCGGGGTTCCTTGGCCGAAAGAATTCTCGTACCGCTTTTTGAAGAACAAAGTGACCGACGAATGGGCTGAGCGGGAGGCCGAAGCGTTCGGCGCATACGGCACGTTGTCTGCGAAATACGTCCAGGCGCGTGCGCAGAACGACCTCGATACGGTCGCAGTTACCTGCGGAGAAGCTGTGGGTCTGCTAAGGAACCGCCCGACCGCTGAATCAATCGTGAATTCGATGGCGGCCGAAGCTGCCAATCTCCTTCGTTTTGGTGGCAACCTTAAGTGCTCGTCGCGATCTTGAGAGTTGTGCAGGCTCACCGTTTTTGGCGATTTGGCTGCTGCCGGGGGGAATGGCTTGGAGTGCTTCGGGCGCCGCGATAGCGAGGCGGAACTTATTGGAAGTACTGTCCGGGCGTAGTTCCCAGCACACTCTTAAACATCAAGATAAATGCGCTCACCGAACTGTAACCGGCTTCTAAAGCTACACTGTTGATTTTCGTTCCCTGCGCCAGCAGCCGCATGCTATGAATCAATCGCAGCTGCTGCCTCCACCTGCCGAGCGTCATCCCCGTATCCTGCCGGAAGAGCCGCTCAATAGTTCTCTTACTGGCCCCAGCGCACGTACAGATCTCCTCCGTAGGAACGGGACTTCCGGGATCGGAGTACAAAACATCCGCGACGCACTTCGCCCTGGGATCTACCGGACGAGGCAGCTGAAGGGGAAGTGTTTGCGAGGAACGCAGAAGGTCCAAAATCACTTCAATGAGGTGGCGTCGCGCTTGCATGCGCTTGTTCAGCGCTTCGAACTGGCAAGCGTAAAGAATCAGCTCTTTCAAGAGCGGGGAAATGTTCACGACCGTACATTCTCGTGGCAGACCGCGCACAAGTTTCGGCCGAAGATACAAGGTGCGCAACGAGACTTCACCAGCCATCCGAACAGCGTGCGGAATCCCTGAGGGTATCCAAAGAGCGCGAGACGCAGGAAGTACCCACACCCCTTGCGAGGTTTCAACGGTCATGACACCTTGACAGGCATAAACAATTTGATCGTGATCGTGATAGTGCTCACCGAATACAAAACCGTCCGGATAGTCACGACGAAATGTGGTGATGAGCGCACCTGGGGCACCGACGGAATCTAGTCGCGTCAGCTGTCGTTTTTTCGACATCGTTTGTCATTGTATCGAAGTAACACACATTCAACAATCCGCTCGAAGCCGTCGTCAAGGGGCTAGCTCAGCTGACGTCAGGGAGGCGATGGTGAATCGCCCGCGCAAGGTTAATCCGAAGCAAGCGAGTGTCGAATGCGAAAAACTCGCGATGCCCGGACGTTCTGTTTCTCGCCAATTAACCAGCGGTTTTGCAGTGAGCCGGCCGGCTTCGCCGAGACGCA
>Ga0207008_10006_pt1 | contig 63216 bp, 53 predicted proteins | sample Alteio_BWMinCont_83_FD_153489 | JGI IMG/M metagenome (GOLD analysis project Ga0207008, IMG submission 153489) | Enriched cells from forest soil in Barre Woods Harvard Forest LTER site, Petersham, Massachusetts, United States -... | ecosystem: Environmental > Terrestrial > Soil > Temperate forest >... | reverse complement strand
AGTACGTAAGACGACGACAAGAGTTCCATCGCGGCAGACGCCGCGAACGCAACGTCCATCCAATCTTTTTCAAGTTTGTGCGCAAACGAAAAGGCCACCCGGCAACTGGGCGGCCTCTTCTTCAAGGGAGAATAGTTCCAACGGAGGCAATTGATTCCGTCAAAACTTTCTGCCGAAATCTTATGAGCCTAAAAACAGGGGTGTCAAGCGATTTTTGGGAAATAAATGCCTTTACTTTCAATAACTTATGAAATGTGTTAACAGCCGTCCAGAATGTGCCAAAATGGCACAAAATGCCCTGTGGAAGGTTCTAAACCAATCTTTCTAGGGCACTTACCGGAACCCGACACCCCTCTAGCGGTCCTGCCGAGGCCCCTCCGGATCGCCCGGAGAGACGACCTCGACCACGGTTTCGGTCAGGCGCAATGAGATGAATTCCATCTGCTCGGGACGGTCGAAAACCTTGTCTGGATAAAAACGCTTCATCAGAATCCGGATTCCACCGAAGGCCACACCCGCAATAATCGCCAGACCCGCGAGAATCGCGCACAGCACCACAATGTTCAGGATCAGCATGTACAGATCTCTGACCTGCGCACTCTCGCTCGGTGTATTCCACGTGACGCTGGCCTCGTAGTTCACCTTGCCGAGCAGCGACTTCGCATCGCTGTCCGAAATTCCTCCCGCAGCGATCGCCACAATCGGACCGGTGCGCTTGTCGAAGAACGTGCCCGAGCCGCCGATGGTTGCTACCCCGGCCTGCGGTTGCGCCAGCTGATGCGCGCTATCGATGCGCCGCAGATGATCGGCCGCAAGCTGCGGCGTCGGATACGAGATCAGCATCAGCGTGGCTTCCCCGCTCGGCGTCGAGTAGTGCGCAATGGAAACCTCGGAACTGGCTCCGAAGTCCACCAGGTCCGCGGAAACAGGCGGCTCCATGGTCGCCAGCGCGATCGGGCCCATCACATATTTCTGAGTGTTCCTGATGTAGTCACGGTGCGGCAGGAATTCGATGAACGAGGGCAAATTGCCCAACGATCCGCCTGGCCGCGGCAGCGTTCCCGCCAACACTCGCAGCTCAGCCGCCGACATCGCAGTTTCTTTGCTGAATTGCGCATCAATCAGCACTTGCCCGCGATAGAACAGTGCACGATCTCCGATCGACACGCCCTGATCGCCGAAGTCCTCCTTCGTCATGTCGGGACGCAGGTAGAACGTATAAGCGCCGAATGCGCCGGAGGCATCCGCAAAGCGCGCGGCGCGCAGCTTCAGCGTGCGGCCATCATCCCGCGTGTACGTGGCGAAAGCGAAGTCGGAGAAACCGTACTCTTTGAGCACTGCGGCGTTGGTGGGGTCAGCCGTGGCGGAGTCCGCGCTCGTCTGCACGGTGCCTTGCATCTCCCACCCCGCAAACTGTTGCGGGAGGATCGGCGGCGCCTGCGCCCCAGCGGCAGCGCCGGCAAACACCCTGGAGCTCAAGAGTCCGAAAGCCAGCAAAACCGGTAAGAAACGCGGCAATTTCATGAATAAGCGGACAAATCCCGCTTATTTATTAGACCACAACCAGCCCGAAAAAGTTTCCGCGAAGATCGGTCCCTGATCGCTGGTCCCTGACCTCTGACCCCTGATCCCTGCCCCTAGCACTTCTTGCAGTGTAGTTACTATCGTGCCTTTTGCCCTACCCGTCAGAGCCATTCCAACCTTAGTCACCGCGAGGCAAACTGTAGGTGGAGAGACGAATGCCAGCCGGCAGTAGCGCAACGAATGAGCGTCATGGGAATCGCACCAAAGCGGTGCTCCCAGTGAGAATCAAAGGAACAGACGCAGCCGGCGAAGCTTTCGACGAGATGGCGCATACGCTCGATGTCACCGGGTCCGGTGTCCGCTTGGGTTCCGTACGCCGTGAACTCAAGCTTAAGGATGAGGTGACCGTCTTCTATCGCCAGCGAAAATTGCAGTTTCGCGTTGTGTGGACGAAGAAGTTGAAAGGCACTTCCGAGTTCCAGGTCGGATTGCACGCCCTGAGCCAGGAAAAGGAAGCTTGGGGGCTGAGTCCGGCGGACCAGCAGCGCCAACCCGCATCACCAGTAAATTTCTCGCGTGCCTCGAGCATCGCCTAGGAGAAGGGCAAGAAAAGGGGAGAATATGTCGGAAGCTACCAACAAATCGTTCGCATGGATCAAGCAGCTCTGGACTGATGAGGAAGGACAGGACATCGCCGAATACTCGGTGATGCTCGCCGTCATCCTGGTCATTGTCGTGGGTACGGTTCGTATGATCGGATCCAACGCGAATAACGTCTTCTCGCAGGTCGGCAGCTCGATCCAGTAATCCTGCTCATTTCCAGCCAGCATTTCCCTCTCGCGCGACCAGCGTGAAAGTGATACTGGTCGTTGCCCTCTGGTCACTTGCAAGCGGCCCGGATTCTGGTTGAAATCGTCTTATGGGCCGCCTCTTCAGCTTTATCGGTCTTCTCGTCGTCGTAGGGGCCGGAATGTACATCTACGCGCATCAGGCCGAGAGCTCCTCTGCCGCCACCGGAACCAACAATCCCAAAGCCGCCATCAACATCACCGGGGTCCGCAGCGATCTGATGACCATCGCCCAGGCGGAGCGCGGCTACTTCGCACTGGAAGGCAAATACGCCTCGCTTGACGAACTGATCTCAAGCCGCTCGATGAGCGTAGCTCGGCAACGTGCCCCGTATAGCTATGAGATCGAAACCAACGGCAGCGGCTTCCACGTTATCGCGACTCGCTCCGGCGACGACGCCTCCGGCGCTCCAGCCCAGCTCTCCGTCGACGAAAACATGCAGTTTCAGACCACCCAATAAAGCAAGGCGCCGCCTCGAAATCTTCCAAACAATCAGCGCTGGATGAGTGATACAGCGTTGTCGCAGCAATCGTGCCACGGTTCTAGGAGCGTACAATCGTCTTGTACGCAGAGAGTTGACCTATGCAATGGAAGCCGCTGGTTCTACGCAAGATCCACATCGCCTCGGTATCCTCATGTGCCCCGACGGACGATTCCTGGAGTGCATTAACTGCCGATTGAGGATTCGATTCTCGGAGGGGGTATCCTTCCACACAATCTCTAAACAATTCGCAGCTCATCCGTGCCGTTCCGCATTCCCGTCAACCGCTGGTCGCAGGCTCGATGAGTGAAGTCGGAAATATCTCAACCGCTACAGACCAAACCACTCTAACCGCGCTCGCCATGGCGTCAGGTTTCAGGCTACACCTTGCTGGGAGTTACTCCTGAGCGATTGGAGTGACGTCTTCACTGGGAAAGTCGCGCAGATTTTCGTACCGGAACCGTTGGATTCGATAACCAAATCGCCGCGCAAATGCCGCACGCGCTCGCGCATTCCTCTTATTCCCACTCCAGTGCCTTGGGACTGAATCGCAGCCAATCGTTCCGGGGACATTCCCTTCCCCTGGTCTTCAACCTTTACACGGACAGTGTTTCCTTCGCGCTCAATTCCAATCAGCGCAATTTTGCTTCCCGAGTGACGATGAATGTTTGTCAAGCATTCCTGCACCAGGCGGAATATAACGAGTTCCATTTCGGACGGGAGTCTTCCGAAATTCTCCGAAACCTGCAAATCAATCTCTAGACCGCTGCGCTCCGCAAGGCCCTGCACGTACCAACTCAGTGCGGACGAAATACCGGTTTCATCCAACAGCGGTGGATGTAGCAGATAGGAGGTTGTGCGTAGTTCTCGCGCCAAGTGCTGGACCAAATCTTCGGCGTTATGCACTTCCTTGGCAAGAGCAGCATCTTTCTTTGCCTCTTCGCTGATTCGTGCAAGCTGCAAGCCGATCGCGGTCAATGTCTGTCCCGCGCTATCGTGCAGTTCTCGCGCGATGTGTCGCCGCTCGGCATCCTGAGACTCCAAGAGCAGCCCAGAAAGCTCACGCAGCTCCGAGTTTCTCCTTTCAAGTTCCTGCGTGCGGAACTGTACTTGGGTGTCTAACGCATCTGCCAATGTTCGGTAGCGCTCCTCACTCTCGCGCAACGCTCGCTCGATTTGTTTCCGTTGCGTAATATCCCGAGCGATTTTCGACGCTCCAATAATCTTTCCGCTGGCGTCCCGGATGGGCGAAATTGTCAGTGAAATATCGAACGATGTCTTGTCCTTGCGCACACGTACGGTATCGAAATGTTCGATCCGTATGCCTTTCCGGATTCGTTCAATGATGACCGTTTCTTCGTTCAAGCGATCGATCGGGATGATCAATGAAATGTGCTGGCCTATCGCTTCGCTGGCAGCGTAGCCAAACAACCGCTCCGCGCTTGCATTCCAACTGGTGATGATACCGTCCAACGTCTTGCTGACGATGGCATCCTCGGAGGAGTCCACGATCGCGGCGAGCAAGCCGATAGCTCTATCGGCTTTGAGGCGTAAGGCGGGTAACTCATTCAAGAGCGACTGGCTGATGCTGTCCCGGGCCTCCGGATCATTGAGGATGCAATCCGCTAGCGCTTGATGTGTCGCCAGGAGTTTGTCGATGTCATCTTCAAATGCGATCTCGGGATGTGTTTCCGTCCAATAGTGCGCGGCCCTGACGAACGCCAGGAGCAATAGCAGATATTGAAGGCGAACCGGCCCAAGTAGCCCCACCAGAGCGTCAAGGCACAGCAAGTAGTCAGAAGTCTTCAAGAACACGTGCCCTGCCAACACAAAGATGGCGTCTTCCATCTGCGTGTCGGCCCCCGGCATTTCAACAAGGGGGGCGTCGCAGGCTGCGCACAGTGCTAGACGGGATTGAAGTTCTTGTCCGCGTGGAAAGGGCCGTCGAAGGAGTGTAATGACTTCTGTGACGCTTTGTGCACGCGCAGTCGGATCGCCAGCCGCGCGCCCGAGCCCCACCAGGAAGCCAACGTGACGAGCAATGCAATAGCGGACGGCGCAGAACCGGGAGAGGTGGACGAAAAGACGCTCCTTAAAAACGGAGGGCAGAGGATTATCGAGGTAGGCAGCCTGCGCGAATCCCCACAGTTTCTCGGTGATCTCGGGAGTCTCGGCTGCGAGGCGGAAGAAATTGGGAAGAACCCCGAATCGTTCCTCTACGCGCTTCTCGAGGTCAGACGCTGGGTTTCCCACTGATTTCACGCCCTTTTTGACGACAATGCCATTATACGGCGATGCTCGCTGAACGGCGAAAGCAGGACTTTACATTCATCAACGGATTTGAGGCGGGAGGCGGGAATCAGAGACTTCTCGTCTGAGAGACCTATTGTCCGGCTGTCTTATCGATCTTGCTGGCCATCTTCACGCCGCTCAATCCATCCACATACTTCGCGATTCCGCGGTAGAGCGACTCGGCGATCCGTTGGCGGTATTCGCTGGTCTGCAGGCGATGTTCGTCGGTAGGGTTTGAGACGAAGGAGATCTCCGCCAGGATCGATGGCATATTCGCGCCGATCAACACGATGAATGGCGCTTTCTTGACTCCACGGTTCCGGATCGCCGGGCTCTTCGCCGCCAGCCCGCTATGCAGCGATTCCTGCACGTCTCCGGCGAACTCGCGCGATTCTTCGATCTTCTCTTTCAGCGCAATCTTCTTCACCAGGTCGCCAAGTTCGTAGATCGATTTTTCGGAAACCGCATTTTCGCGCGCCGCCACTTCCAGCGCCTCGGGCGAAGAAGTGAAATTCAAGTAGTACGTCTCGACTCCCCGGGCGTCCGGATCATGGCTCGAATTCGCATGAATCGAGATAAACAAATCTGCGCGCTGCTGGTTTGCGATCGCGGTACGCGTTTCCAGAGGAATGAACGTATCGTCTTTTCGTGTATAGACGACCTCGGCTCCCAGCCGGGTCTCAAGTAGTTTCCCCAGTTTCCGGCCGACTTCGAGGACGAGATCCTTCTCCTCCAGCCCATCCGGGCCAATCGTGCCCGTATCGTGTCCGCCGTGCCCCGGATCGATGACAATCTTTCCGATCTTCAGGCCGAGCGTGCGGATCAGCGAGCGGTCACCCGACGCTGTCGGCTTCGCCACTCGAATATCCAGGTCTGACGATTTTCGGCCGGCACTCAGGCGAGACGATGCCTTCGTGGCCACATGCGTCTCCGCTGTTTGATCGTCGTCTCCCGTCGAATCGGAATCAGGCGCACTGTCGTTCTTCCTCGAGTCGCTGCCGGAGGTATGGGACGGCTTCTTGGCAGTGGAGCGCTTCGCGGGCTTCGCTGGAGCCGGCTCATCATTATCATCATCATTGTCGACGATGACCCTTTTCACCGGAGGCGTTGCCTTCGCCTCCAGCGCAGTCGATTTGGATGTCTGGGCAGGCGCATTCCGATTTGTGGCTGCCGACGTGTCGCCCGATTCGGCGCCCTCATCATTGTGAAGTTGTTCCTGCTTGCTCGACGCCTTGCCAGCCAACGCCTTCATGTCGGCCTTGACCTCCGGCTTCGGCACATGCGCTTTGGCTTCCACCTGCGGAGGCACTTCCACATCCGCCAGCTCGGCGGCCTCTTCCTTGGTCAACTTGGCATGCGCGATCTTGTCGCCCTTGCCGTGAATATCAATGATCAGCCGGTAGGGATTCGGCAGCAGAAAGGCTTCATACGTGGAGAGGCTATCCACTTCCAGCACCACTCGCGTGCGCTCCGGCTGGAACTGCGCCACCCGTATTTTCTTCAGGAAGCCGTCATCCACATCAAAGCTCTTGCCGACCAGAGTTGAGGCCAGCTTCGTATCCCGCAGATCGAAAAAAATGCGGTCGGGATTGGCAATCCGCTGTGAGCCGAATTTGACTTCGCTCTCCAGATCAATCGCCACGCGCGTGTAATCCGGAGTCGACCAGTGCCGGATCGCTGTCACCCGCGGCAAATGGTGGGACTGCGCCCCCGCCGCTTCAGCAGCGACATCCGTCCGACTCTCTGCTTTCGTGCCCGCATCCGGAGGAGCATCGACGTGCGCGACGTTCTTGGGAGCCTTCTCCCCAATCCCGCCGCCATTCCTGGCCTCCGATTTCTTCTCCGCCTGTGCGTCCTTCTCGGCCTGCGCCTTCATCTCAGCGGACGACTGCTTGAGTTCGACGATCGCCTGCTGCGCATCCTCGGCCAGGCGGTTGTGCGGGTAGCGCTTCAGGAACTCCTCAAACGTCGCCCGCGCCTCGTCGGGATCGTTCAGATCATCCTTATAGATCTCACCGATGGTGAACAGCGCGTCGCAACGATACTTGCTGCCGGGATACTCCTTGCGCAGAAACTTGTACTGCGCGACGGCTTCCTGCAGGATCTTGTCGTCGTCAAATCGCCGCCCCATTTCCACCAGCGTCTCGGCGACAGCTACGGCGCTGGGGTCTGCTTTTGTGGATATTGGGGCGCCGAAATAGACGTTGCGGTAGGCGTTGATGACCCGCTGGTAGTCGCGCCGCGTGCGCTCGGCCGGAGGACGGCCATTCAGCGCTTCCCTCATCCGGTCGGCCGCCGCGTAACGGTCCCGGGCCCAGGCTTCACTGTGGTGCGGACGCGCGTGCGCCTGCACTCCAGGAAGGGCCACCAACAATAGCAGCGCTGCCCAGCTCCAACTACGCCGGTTCGATGTAATTTTCAAAGTCGCCGGTCCGTTACAGTCTCGATCCGTCGTTGCAGTTGAATTGCCTGGGTACCTGAGAGATTTCAAATACAGCGTCTAGGGCGCCCATCCTTAACGCCGCCCCTTTTTGCGACGTCAGGCTGAGGATCTTATTTCATCCTGCCCTGTACGATGCTGCCAAACTATTCCGTGTTGCTGATGTAAAGCACGCCTCGCGCATCTCGTTGAACCCGCACGGGATCGCGGCTCGCGCCACTCTGGGAAACATCGAATCCGTTGCCGCCATAGTAAAGGCGTGTAATCTTCCTTACGTAGTCCTGGGTTTCAGCAATGTGCGGGACGCCCGCGCTCCGCCGCACCGCTCCTTCTCCGGCGTTGTACGCGGCCAGGGTCAAATTCACATCACCGTTGTAGCTCTGCAGCAGCGACTTCAGATGCCGCACGCCCGCGTCTACGTTCTGCTCGGGATCGAACGGATTCTTCACCTTCAATTGCCTCGCGGTCTGAGGCATCAGCTGCATCAGTCCCATCGCGCCCTTGCGCGATATCGCGTTGGAATTGAAGTTCGATTCCACTTTCACCACCGCCCGCACCAGGTTGGGATCGACATTGTGCCGCGCTGCCGCCATCACAATCGACTGGTCGATTTCTTCCGGCGATGCCTGATGCCCGCGCGAGTTCGCTACCATGATCTTCGCATTGGCCGACTGCGTTGAGTCATGGCCGTAAAATTCGCTGACCTCTGCGGCCGCAGACCGCGCCGCCCGCATCGAGTCGGTATTGGCGGAAGGCACTGGCTTCCAACGGCTTTCCTTGGTGCTCCAATAGACCAGCGTCGACCGCCTGGACTGCGGAGCCGGAGTCGCTCGTTCGTGTGCTGGGCCATCCTCGTTCACATACACCATGTGCCCATGATCTTGAGTGGTGGTAATTCCATGAGCCGGGCCGTCTCCTTCCGCGGCCCACGCCCGAGGTGCGGCGCTGGATAAAGGAATAAAGGCTAAGGAGGTCGCGATTGCCGTAGTTCTCGTCAGCATGAGTGCGAGTTGCAGGCGCTTTCGCATATCCGGGTATAACCCTTTCACCGAACCTTCGCTCGAAAGCCGCAGCCAGACAGACTGCGCCCTCCTGTGCTCTACCCGGAACCTGACGGAGAACTATCTACCAGAGTAGGACGATTATAGGCGCGCCCTATGGACCCGGCAATCTCTCCGAAGGGAGTAGAACCAGCGGAGTAATTTTCTCCAACCCCATGAAACATAAGTAAATTAGGCGATTCCAACAGGGTTGGCCCAGATGCCAGAAGTAACCAATACAAATGGTTACCAGAGGATTGCTCTCCGGCGGAGCGAAGGTCCGCCGGTGGCTTGCTGACTTCCGCTGGGTCGGGAAAGTGATACGGACGAGTGACGCTAATCCTTCATCTCAGCCAGAATCTTCTCCACCTCTGCGAGCTCGGCCACTTTACGACGCCGGAGCCACGCTGCCCAGTACCAGATCACCGGCTGCATCGCGACGCACAAAACCAGCACCTCAATCCACTCGCCAGGACGGGCCTCCACGTCTCGCCCGATAACCGGCCAATTTACGACGGTCAGCACCGCGCAAAAGACGAGCCATCCCAGTGACACAAAAATCGAAGCCCGTAGTAATCGGATCCGTGCTTGCGCTCTCGTCCGCCAAAGCTCCGCGAAGGCTCGCGTCGACTGAGACTGAGTACGCCAGGCTCCCCGCATCGTCCACAGCCGCAACGTGATCGACACGAACACCAGAACACAGAGGCCCGTTGCCCAGCCTGGGCCCATCCAGCTTGCCTGGCTCCGCATATAGATCGCGAAGATCAATATCCCGATGAACGCGATCGCCGACACCGCGTTGCCGATCACGAACCGTCGATTCTCCCGGTCAATCCTCTGCCGGATCTTCGACTGGAAGTCCGGCGAAGGCTCGGCCACTGCGGCCCACTGCTGCTTCCAGCTGTCGAGTTCTAGATCTTCAATCATGGTCTGACTCCCATGGCATCCTTCAAGGCCTTCCGCGCCCGGTTCAGCCGGACCGCCACATTGTTCTCCGTGATGCCCACCACATCCGCAATTTCGGCGTGCGACAATCCTTCCAACATCAGCACGATCATTTGCCGGTGGGTCAGCGGCAAGCTCTGAATCGCCGCCATCAACCGCGCCCGCTGATCGGTCTGCGCCGCCTGCTCGTCGGGATGCGGCCGCGGATCGACTGGTTGATCCGCCTCTTCCAGATCATCGAGCGGTTGATGCGCCGGCCGCCGTCTCCACACATGTGTCAGGCCCCGGTTGTGCGCAATCCGGAAGACGAACGTCCGTTCCGAGCACTCGCCACGGAACCTAGGCAGCGCCTGCCAGATCGCCAGCCCGATCTCCTGCACCAGTTCCTCCCGCACGCTCGCTACCGTCTCGTAGCTGTAAGCCAGCCGGGAGATGGCGCCGCCCTGCTCGCCGAGAATGCGATCGAACTGCTGCTCCAGCACGCGCCGGCCTTCACTCAAGGCGAAGCCCCCCGGTTCGACCAGCGGGTTTCGTTAGTGTTCCTTCGTGTCCCTGGTGGTTCAAGCGTCGGTGTTTCAAGCGTGGGTGGTTCAAGCGTGCCTTCCGGTGGAAACAAAAGCTAACGAGCGAGCGATGCACAATCCTCGCGGATCGCATGCCGGTCCACGCGATGGTAATGATTGAAGATCAGGGCGACAACGATTAACGCGATCGGAGTCATGATGCTCGCCTCCGGCCCGACCGCCCCGCCTGTGAGCCAGGTTGGGCCGCTGAACACCGAGTTGAAGACGTTGTGGTAAGGCCGAATACCGCTATCGGCCACGCCGTAAAAAGTTTGTCCAAAGTCCCACGCCGCGTGAAAGCCTACGGCACTCCACAGATTTCCACCGCGCCGCAGAAACAAGCAGAAGAGAATTCCAAAAAGCCCGGCGCTGACGGCGCCCACCGCAGTCTCGTTTGGATTGAAGGCGTGGACCAATCCGAACAAGCCGGACACGATCAGCGCCGCCGGCCAGTAGCCGATGCCCGACGCCAGCGTGTACTGGACATATCCGCGGCAAAGGAACTCTTCAAACAATCCCACCAGCAGACATGCCATACCCCATGCGGCAACCGCCGACGCAATCGCCGTCCCGTGCAGAGCCAGTCCAGTGATGTGGAATCCGTGCAACAGAAAGATTCCAAGCAGCGTGCCACTGATCGCCGCAAAGCCCCACAAGCCTCCCTTCCAAAGACCACTCTGGGACCGGTCAAAAGGCAGGCCATACTCCCCGAATTTCCGGCGCTCTATCTTCGCCATGACCAGGGCGGCGAAGCAGACAACCAGGAAGGCGATCGCTTCCGACCCACCCATCAGCAACGGGGTGACAATGATCTGGCTGGCTGTTTTCTGCTGCTCCACAAATGCGTGCATGCCGCCCGCGCGAATGAGAACAAACGCCGCCAGCAGCACTACGGAAATCGCGAGAAATAGGACCAGGCGCCAGCCGGCACGCAGTCCGTGATCTCCGACAAAGAGCGATCTCACCCCTGAAACAGAGTAAGAATGGTTTGACGGAGTCTCGCCCACCAAAATACCCGCCCCGTCATTAGCTTTCACTTGGCTTGAGAATGTCATGTCTCTTCCTCCCTGTACCGGTAGTCTCAGGAAGGCAAAAAACATTACAAGGAACGGCTAATTAAAGAAGGACGTTACGCTTGGTTCGCCGTGGGACGTTGTCGTTGCGCAAGAATGAAGGTAAATGAGTGAAGCGACCTGATTTCGTCAACCCCCCAAACTCGCTTAGCGTTTGGGGATCAATTACCATCCCATCGAATGCAAATCGAGGAATTCGTAAGAGTTTACCAAGCGAAGAGCGACGAAGAACTAATCCAGTTGGCCGCTGCCCCGGAACACCTCACTTCTGAGGCGCGCATCGCCCTCCAAGGCGAACTGTCCAGACGCCGAAGCAGTGTTGCCAAAGATTCGGGCGAGCCCCAAAACAATGGCGGGGAGCAGGTTTATGGCAAGGCCGTTACAAGAGGACTGCGGGAGGCTGAGTGGCACGGTGTAGGCGATTTTCTGGCAGAGGTTCTTCGGACATATCACGGCCACTTCTGGTTGTACTATCGAATCACAGCACCAGCCGTGATTGTCAGCACCATCGCCATCATCACTGCTCGCAATCAGGTTCGGGAGATTTCGCGTCACCTCCCGCGAGGCATCGAACTGCTCGCGCACCACACCGAGATTTTAGAGATTGGGCTCATCAATTACTCAGCATGGTTTGTTAGTTGGATAGCTTTCTCTTTTGTTTTCGGTACTATCTGCATAGCGTTGGAAGAAGGCGCGGCCGGATTTGCTCCATCAGCATGGAGCTCTTTCATAAACATTCGGGAACGGTTGAGTCCTTTCCTGCGTTTGTCTTTGCTTCTCTTGGTTCTCGTAGTGGTAACGGAAGGCGTTTCGATAGCGTTGGGGACAGGCCTCTTCTGGATATTGCACCGACTGCAGGTACACAGCTCTGGCTTTCTGATTTGGGCGGTTTCATATGTACTCGTGGGTCTAGCTCTTCTCGTCGCGTCACGATTCTTTCTGGCAGTGCCAGCAGTAATTCTGGATGATTACAGCGTAGGGCGAGCGATGCTTCGAAGCGATGAACTAACTGAGGGAAAGTGGCCGGTGCTGGCGGCGCTTCTCGCGAAGTCTGTAATCGGAGGATACGTCGCAGGAATGTGCCCCTTCTGGCTGGCATCTTTTGTTCGCGTCTCCGTGCCATTGCCGTCATGGTTTCCGTGGATTCTAACCATCGCCTCGATAATCGGCGTCACTGTGGTCGAGCCAACAATGTTTATCGGCTTTGCTCTGCTGTATTTAAAGACATCGGCTCCAGATTCTGCTCCCAGTAAAGCACTCGCCAGTCAGTTGGCGTAACATCGCGATCTCACTCAAAATCCCGCCAGCAGGGTCAAAACGTGTGATGGATTGGTTACAACACCCACATGCCATAATGAGAGGGCCAAACAACTGACTTCTGCCACTCTCATGAAGCGTTCAACACTGCTCGTAAGGGCCTCGCTAGTTTTTGGAGTCTCGTTCGTTTTCTTGCACCAGTATTTTGATCGCACTCGTCCCCGATCACCGGATCTTCAACGCACCTATCCATGGGCCTTTCACGGCCATAATGTTTATCTAAACGCGACGGAAAACTATGGTCTCTACCTTCTCCTGGCGGCTGCGTTCGGCTGCTTTCTAGGAGTTATCTTCGCTAAGGTAAAGTCCAAGACGCGCATGGACTGAATGCTTGGCGTAACTCACGATTTTATTTCTTAGCCCGGCGTGCGGATTTTGAGCGCTATAACCTGGTTACCGCAGTTGACTTCCGGTTCGCTCGTGATCCGTCCGCAATTTGTTGCGAGGCGCTAACTTGCCTTGACAGGGGCGGTTTCCGTGGCCTAGGCTGCGAACCGGCAAGCGGTCCGAGCGGCCCAACTCAGGTGGAATAAATGATAAGAGCGGTGTCTGACGAGCGTGTAGATCGAGCGATGCTGCATTCCGCGGTCCTCCGAGCCTGTTGCATCGTGGCCCTGATGGTCTTGGCGCCGGCCGGACTGCGCGCGGCCGACCGTTACGAGGTGATCATTGAGCGCGACATACCGGCGAAGATGCGTGACGGCATCACGTTGCGCTCAGATGTTTGCAGGCCAAAGACGGACGGCAAGTTTCCAGTGCTGTTGACGCGCACGCCATACGACAAGAAATGGGAGGCTGATATTTGCCTGAAATGGGCGGCACGCGGGTACGTGGTGGTCGCGCAGGACGTTCGCGGGAGATACGCATCGGAGGGCGAATGGTATCCGTTCAAAAATGAATCGCAGGACGGCTACGACACGGTGGAGTGGGCGGCTGCGCTTCCGTATTCCAACGGAAAGGTCGGGATGTTCGGTGGCTCCTACGTCGGCGCGACGCAGTATCTCGCCGCGATTGCCAGTCCGCCTCATCTCGCAGGAATTTCCCCCAACGTTACGGCGTCCAACTATCACGATGGCTGGACCTATCAGGGCGGCGCGTTCGAGCAATGGTTCGACGAATCGTGGACCACAGGACTGGCGGAAAACACCATGGAACGTCGCGCACAATCGGGCGGCGACGCGCTCGGCTGGACACAAAAACTGCCACTATGGTCCTATCCCGTGCGCGAAGCACCGACGGCGGCGGGACTGGCTCCCTATTTCACCGACTGGCTGGCGCACCCGAACTATGACGAGTTTTGGAAACGCTGGTCTATCGAAGATCACTACGCGCAGATTCAAGTTCCCGTATTCAGCCTGGGCGCGTGGTACGACATTTTTCTGGGCGGCACGCTGAAGAACTACGCAGGGCTGAGGAAGGAGGCGGGAACGGAGGCAGCGCGCCGTGGCCAGCGCCTGCAGGTCTACGTGGGTGGACACGCGGGTGGGTCGGACGCTCGAAAGGTTGGCGCGGTTGATTTTGGGGACAGGTTGCCGTTTGATCTGGATGAAGCCGTGCTCCACTGGTACGACAGCCTGCTGAAAGGGACAGAGAATGGACCGGATCAGGAGAAGCCGGTAAGAATCTTCGTCATGGGCAAGAACGAATGGCGCGACGAGAATGACTGGCCGCTGCAGCGCGCCAAGGCAACGCGCTATTACCTTCACTCGACCAAACCGGCGAACGGCCTGGAAGGAGGCGGCGTGCTGACTACGGCTGCTCCTGCCCAGGAGAAACCCGACCAGTATGTGTACGATCCCAACGACGCGACCCCCACGATTGGCGGACCGCTTTGTTGCTCATCGCTCCCGAGCGGGGTCGGCCCGCAGGACCAGCGGCCGGCGGAAGCGCGCGGCGATGTGCTCGTATTCTCCTCGCCAGCATTTACCCAGAGCACGGAGGTGACGGGTCCGATTACGCTCGATCTTTATGTCAGCAGTTCTGCGGTGGATACAGACTTTACCGGAAAACTGGTGGACGTCTGGCCGAACGGATTTGCCCAGAATTTGACGGAAGGCATTTTGCGCTTGCGCTACCGCAATTCGCAGGAGAAACCGGAGCTCGCAAATCCTGGCGAGATTCATCACGTCAGCGTGGATCTGTGGGCGACGAGCAATGTCTTCCTGCCCGGACACAAACTACGGCTCGAGGTTTCCAGCAGCAACTTCCCGCGATTTGATCGAAACTTGAATACGGGCGAGGATCAGGCACGGGGGACGCACATGGTGAAAGCAACCAACGTCATTTACCACGACCAATCCCGGCCGTCGGCTCTGGTTCTCCCGATTTTGCCGTAACGGGCAAACCGTCGAGCGCCTGTCCGTACCATATCCGTCCGGGAGAATGGTCGCCAACCCGGAACTATCGCTCAGTTGGCGAAACATCTCCATAGCACTCAAAACCCCGCTTTGCGGCTCAAAGCGTGAAATGGCCTGGTAACAACAGCCAACGTCCGATTGCTTTTCACTTAGATAGAGCCGAAAGCCTCTGACACATTTTTGCCGGAGCGGCTAGTATTGGGAGCCAGTCAAGGCAGTCAATTAAGGATGGCAATCATGGCGAATTCACCAAAACATCGGGATTGGATTTCGAGGATGTATCGGCTGGCAGCAAGTGCCGCGCTGGCCTTAGCGGTCGTACTGGTATCGGCGGTTGTTACGACCCAGGCGGCGCAAGCGCAGACTGTAACTACGCTGTACAGCTTTTGTTCGCAGAGCGGTTGCAAGGACGGAGAATCCCTTTCGTCGGGGCTGGTCCAAGGCCCTGACGGAAACTTCTACGGGACAACTACGGGCGGCGGGGCCAACAACAATGCTTCGCTTTGCCAGAATATTGGCTGCGGCACGGTTTTCAGGATTACGCCAACGGGCGAACTGACCACGCTATACAACTTTTGCTCGCTTACGAATTGTGCCGATGGCAACAATCCCATCGCTCCACTGGTGCTAGCCACTGACGGAAACTTCTACGGAACGATGCCTTATGGCGGGGCGGGCAGCAACTGTTCCCTTCAAGACAACCCACGGCGGTGCGGAACAATCTTCAGGATCACCCCAAAGGGCAAGCTGACGACGATTTACAGTTTCTGCTCCCTGACCAACTGCGTCGATGGCGACGACCCGCAGGGTTCGCTGATCCAAGCAGCTGATGGAGACCTCTACGGGACGACCCAGTATGGCGGGCTCTACGCAAATGGAAATAACGGGACGGTCTTCAAGATCACTCTCAGTGGCACGCTGACTACGCTTTATAGCTTTTGCACTGTAGTACATATTAATTGCGACGACGGCGAACGACCCACCGTGGGGTTGGTGCAGGCTACCAATGGGGACTTCTACGGGACTAATGACGGCGGCGGGGCCCACAACAAAGGGACCCTTTACAAAATTACTCCAGGCGGTAAGCTGACCACGCTGCACACCTTCCACGGCTCGGCGGACGGCGAAGCACCCTCGGGGCTGGCGCAGGCCATCGATGGAAAGTTATACGGAACAACGTACGCGGGCGGAGCCTACGGCTCGGGCACGGTCTTCAGTGTCACGATCGGTGGCACGCTGACAACGCTTTACAGCTTTTGTGCGCAGAGCGGTTGTCCCGACGGCGCCAATCCCCAACATGGGGTGGTCCCGGCAACCGATGGGAACTTGTATGGAACGGTAAATAGCGCGGGCCCCAGCGGTGGCAACCTCTTTAAGATTACTCCCAGTGGAACTCTGACGACGCTTTACAGCTTTTGCCAGCAAAGCGGTTGTCCGGACGGCAACATCCCCGTGGGGCTGGTCCAGACAACAGATGGGAACTTCTACGGTACAACTAACGCGGGCGGGGCCCACGACGGTGGCACGGTCTTCAGCCTATCTGTAGGTCTGGACCCGTTTGTGGAGATACTGCCCGCTGCCGGCAAGGTGGGGAGTCGAGTCGGGATTTTGGGAACGGATCTGACGGGCGCAACCAGCGTCACGTTCAACGGGGTGGCGGCTACATTCACCGTGGTATCGCCTTCCTTGATCACGACAACCGTACCGGCAAGCGCCACCACCGGCGAGGTCCAGGTGGTAACACCCAGCGGCAAGCTTTCGAGCAATGCAGCGTTCCATGTGGTTCCGTAAAACCAATAGCGGGGCGAACCGAATTGCGCGGTTGAATGGAAAGTCAGTTGGCGAAACATCTCAATTTCGCTCATTGTCGGAACAGCTTGCGAATCTGAAGTACCCATTCCAAGATCAGGCAGCTTACGAGAAGCAGCAGCCACTGCAGATCGCGGAGAATTATCAGCGGTCTCGTATAACGCTTCATGGGGCGTTCCCGAATCTTACTAACCCTCGAATTGACCTGATCATCCGTGAGCATGGAGTAAGCGACCGTGAGCGCTCTCGGAGTTGAACCCAGTTGGCGCAGAATCCCCATATCGCGTTTTGGGCGTGATGGCCTTCTCATCCCATCTGGTTTCATCAACAATCGCAATCCCAATCGGGTGCAGCTCTGTCAACTCTACCAGTCGTAGCAGGTTCTCCCAACGAATAGCCTCGCGTGGATCAGAACACCTGGTTTGAGGTTGAGTGATGCAACGAATTCAACTCGCCGCATCCGCACTCGGCTGCGGGCTAACCGTCGCACTCCTGACAATCGCTGGCTGCAACAACAAGTCTGACACCGCTACACTCGCGCAGACTGCGCCGAAAATGAAGATGACCACGGATATTCCTCCGGAAATCACCACGCCCGATTCCGTCGAGACCCGGATCGGAACGCTCAAGTTCTTCGATGGCTTCCCGGACGACAAGACCACCCAGCTGGTTTACGACAACCTCGATTTCATGCGCGGCGTGCAGGCGTTCCTGCGTGGCATACCGGGTGCCTCGATCCAGGCGTTTATCCCCACAGCAAAGAAGTTCGGCGGCGTGAATGGCAACGTAATGATCTTCGAAGAACTCATGGACTCGAAGGCACTCTGGCTGACGCCAAACAACTCCAGTGTTTATTTCCTCACGTGGCTTGACACTACCAACGGACCCATCGTAATGGAGACCCCGCCCAATGTACTGGGAGTGATCGACGACCACTGGTTCCGCTGGGTTGGCGACTATGGAAACGCCGGTCCGGACAAAGGCCAAGGCGGCAAGTTCTTATTCCTTCCTCCCGGCTACAAAGGAGAAGTGCCGAAAGGGTACTTCGTCATGCGTCCGGAAACGTACGGCGTCTGGGCTCCGGGTCGTGGAATGCTGGTAAATGGTGACCCCAAGCCGGCGGTGGAGAGCATCAAGAAGCTCCTGAAAATCTACCCGCTGTCGCAGGCTGCTAGTCCGCCGGTCACGAAGTTCACCAACATGAGCGGCGTTCCGCACAGTACGATTCATGCGAATGATTTTCACTTCTACGAGGAAGTCCACGAAGTGCTGGAGATGGAACCGAATGAGGCCCTGGACCCTGAGACTCTAGGCCTGTTCGCCTCCATCGGTCTCGAGAAGGGCAAACCCTTCGCACCGGACGAGCGCATGAAGAAGATCCTCGTCGAGGCCGCTGCAGTCGGCAACGCGACTGCACGCGCTCTTACCTTCCGGAGCCGCAACCAGGCAAGCTATATCTACCCTGGCAGTTCGTGGTGGATTCCGTCTAACTCCGGCTATGAGTTTCTCCTCGCTCCAGGTGTGTTCGATCTGGACAGCCGTTCCGGCTTTCACTATTGGGCGACGGGCATCACGCCCGCGATGTTCGCCAAGATGGTCGGCAAAGGCTCGCAATACGCTGCCGCGTTTGAGGACAGCTCACATCACGGACTTGATGGCAGCAAGACTTACAAGGTGCATCTGCCACCTCACATCCCGGCGAAAGACAACTGGTCTTTCACTCTGTATGACAACCAGACTCGCTCGTGTCTCCAGACCGACCAACGCTTCCCGAGCGTGAACAGTTTCGACAAGGGCCTCGTGACCAACGCCGATGGATCGACCGATGTCTGGTTCGGCCCGAAGCTGCCGCCGGGTGCCCCCGACGCGAATTGGGCGCAGACCGTCCCAGGCAAAGGCTGGAACATGCTCTTCCGCCTTTACGGGCCCCTCGAACCCTGGTTCGACAAGACTTGGCGCGTCGGCGAGGTCGAGTTGGTGCAGTGAGTGCGGGCTCGGTTCGCAAAATGAGAGGATACGACTACCATCCTGGCGATTCGGTCTTCTGTTTGCGTACACGTTTGGTGCGGATCTCGGCGGTGTGCCCGCTACATAACTCAAACCCCAGTTCCTGCTGCAAGCGCTCGAACCAGCGCGAGTGCACTTTCAGCTTTGATACCGCCTGCATATGTCTGATTTGAAATCCATAGACACTGGTCTTCGTTACAGTTGTCCAAGCCGGAGATCCGCTGATAGATTCGCGCAAGTCGGAGCCGTGTAACCATTTTCTGACGATGCGATTTCGGAGCATTCTCGTGATCCTCCTGGCCTTGTGGACTCCGATCGTCGTGGCGCAGGAGCAGACGGACGCTACCCCCAAGAAGCCTGACTCGCGCCTCGTTGACCAACTCTTTAACTTTCTCAACATGGCCGGTACGAAGAAGTCAAAGGAATTTCGGCCCATGACCCAGCGTGAACGCAACCGCCTCTACTTCAGGACCATGGTGAATCCCCTTGGTTTCGTAAAGGTCGGCTTTTCCGCCGGAATCGATCAGGCGAACGACAAACCCACGGAGTGGCAGCAGGGGGGGGCGGGTTACGGAAAGCGGTATGCCAACATCCTGGGCCAATACTCGATCCAGCGCACCGTGACATACGGGCTGGGAAGCGTCTTGCATGAAGACAACCGCTACTTCAACTCCGGCAAGCACGGCTTCTGGCCGCGCACGGGATATGCGATCTCTAGCGGCATTCTGGCTCGCCACGATGATGGAAGCCTGCACTTTTCCATCTCGCAGGTGGGCGGAGTGGCGGCAGGGGCATTCCTGGCCCGAACCTGGCTTCCCCCCAGTCAGAGTTCCGCCAGCGCCGGCGCGGTCAGCTTCGGCATCTCCTTGGCGAGCAATATGGGATTCGGCGTGGTGAAGGAATTTCTTCCCGATCTTGGCCGCGCCTTGGCAAAGAAGAAAAAGAAGCCGGCAACCGGCTCGGGTGACACCGCACCTTCTAATGTCGTAAGTTCGGCGACGAAGGGCGCGGAGGCGCCCTAAAACGCTCTATCCCACGATTTCGTGAGTGATCGTCTGCCACCAGTGTGGATTCATACGCCAAAGATACAACGCAAGATTTTGTCCAATCATCACGGCAGGCAGCGCATAGAGATACACCTTGTGCACACGCCGATCCACGACAAAATCGCGCACCACGCCAAGCACGATCAGAAGGTCCACGCAAAGAAAGAGGAGGCGATGGTCGAACACAAAATCAAAGCGGGCAAAGGCTGCGTCCATGAGCCCACAGGTTGCGACGAACATGAGCCGACGATGGAATTCGGGTCTTTTCCTCCAATAGATGGCCAGCCCGATGATCACGCTAAACGCGAGCATGCCGTAGAACGGAATGGCCAGAAAAGCGTCCGTGTCGGTCATATGGAGTCGAACCGCGTCGAATCGTGCCATGATGATCGCGATGGCAATGCCGAGCGGAACCATCACCGTAGCGAGCCCGACTCCAAACCAACCCAAGAAGCGATGCCAGCTCACTCTGTGGATGCGGACCAAAGCGGACTGAGCGATGAAGAAGACCACCCAACCCGCAAAGACGGTCCCATGGATCCACAGCAGAAGGGGCCTCGGGGGAGTGGCATGAAAGAGACTGTCGTTGACCGTACGGCTAAAGCCCAACACCACCACCGCAGCCAGAAGCAGCGACATCGAGAAATAAAAATAGCGGTTGACGAACCGCTTGAGTTTATTCTCCGTGCTCGTTCCTTTTTCTCGGACCGCTGCACGCCCGACATGTTCTGCGGTAACGAAAGGGACCGGCATAAAGGATCTCCTTTGTCTGGGGGGCGCGACACAGTTTAGCCTAGATTGCTTCCAGTTGACGTTAAATCGCAGTTACACTCATATGGCCGACCGTTAACGTAGGAACAAGCCAACTGCCACACCAACGATCATGAGCTTAATCAACCAGCCGATCGCATAGGACACCACAAACACTCGGTGCAGCTTCATAAATGCTGCGTTCGTGAGGATCAGTGGCAAGGGGCCGATCACCCACACCGCAACCGCAAGTTTGAGAGCGTCCGATACCGAATGGAGGCCCAGCCGCGCGGCGGCAAAAGCAAATACTCCGCATGTCACAAATGGTAGCGGACTCGTCAGAGCAATCGCTCTACTCTCTTCACCCTGACGCCAGATTTCCGGGTAGGTGTAGCGTCGATGAATCCAGTCGCCTGCGAACAACCAGTCAGTGAGCGATGAGACGACACCAGTGCTAACAATGACCGCAACGAGTCGCGCCCAGTTCATAGCGTCCTCCCTGCTAAGCGCCCCGCATTCTACTCGTGCGAAAGCCTCGAGCGCTATGGTCTCAATTGGCGAAACATCCCCATATCACACATTGACCCGCAAAAAGACAAACCGCAAGCGCAAACTTGTGTAAAGGTCTGTTCTAAGCACTCTTGTTTGACTGAGAGACAGCAACTCCTATCCCTGTCTATGTTGACAGTACTTTAGGGGCCAGCCGACGAAATAGTCTCTAACAAACGTTCAGCTTGAGCGCGCAGTGCTGCCTCAGCTCTCTCCACCAAGCCCAGCAGAGCAAGTTCCAACCAAGCCACCAAGGGAGATTAAAAAGCATGGGGCTATTCAATCCGAGCTATTTCCTGCACGTCGCAAACATCCTGTTGTTGGTAGCGTACAGCGTTCGCGACATTCTCTGGCTGAGGTTGTTTTCAGTGGCGGCCTCGCTGATAGCGTTGCCGTATTTCATCCTGCAGCCTGAACCTCTGTGGGAGCCGATCATTTGGAGTAGCGTCTTTGCTGCGATCAATTCGTTCCAGTCTTGGCGTCTTTTTGTCGAGCGCCGTCCAGTTAAATTGACGCCTGAAGAGCACGAAATTCGCCAGCTCGCCTTCCCGGATTTGCCGTCTCGGAAAGTTCTGGAGATTCTGAGTATCGGAGCATGGACAACTGTAGAAATTGGCCAGCGAATGCTGGAGCGTGGCAAACGTGTTGAGGCAATCTCGATCATTGTTCGCGGGAAAGTGCGAGTCACGAGAGACGATGATGAGGTCTTGGGGGAATTCGTCGCGGGCCACATCGTGGGGTCAGCGCTTCTCTTGAGTGGCGTCCCAGCCGAAGTTGATGCCGTCGTAGTAGAGCCTGTCCGGTGCATGCGTTGGGAGGTTGAGCCGCTCGACCGCTACCTGGCCGCCAATCCCGAGACCCGGATTGCCCTGCAAAAGTGCCTTGTTCGGGACCTGGCCGGAAAAGTGTTCGCTGCCGCCAGACTTTAGACTCATCTACGATTTCAGTGATCGGCTTCATCTAAATTGCGAACACTCATAGGCAAGCGCGCAGTAACTTATCGTGCCGCGCAATATTCCCCCGGCTAGGTCAGCTGGCGAGACATCTCCGTGACACACATTGACCCCGGTATCTCAGAATCGATCGGTCTCACCGACCGCGAGTCTATGAGAAATCCAGGGATCAAGTCGCTCCCACCCCGGTCTATTTTTCCAGGGCAGCCGCGAACGCATCGAGCGATAACGAGCGCAGCAGATTCCGTCGCATGCCGCGCTCGACTTCGGCGAGTCGATCCGAAGCCGCGGTAATCCACGCGAAATCCGCCGACTCGGCCATCCGCTTCAGGTCTGATCCGATATCCGTGTTGTGAATCAGCTCAGGCGTGCCCGAATCGAGAAACATCAGATCGCGCAGCAAGGAATAGAGAGTACGAATCAGAGCCTCGGTCTTCGCCCGCCCTTCGGCGCCCGGACGGTATGACTCCGTAATCTTGAACAGCTCGGTATGCTCGCCGCCGCGCAAGGCCGAGTTCAGAATCGTCAATGCATGCTGCCGGGCCGCTGTATAAGCCTCAAGATCGAAGCCGCGCGCCCGTCCCACCGCCCCCTCGGATAATCGCGCCACCAGCGCCCGCTGCGCCGGCTTCCACTCCGGATGCTGCTTCTCCAGATCCTTCTCAATCTCTTCTCCGGAGAGCGCTCCCAACGTGAACACCATCGACCGCGACCGGATCGTCGGCAGCAACTCTCCCGGATTCTCCGTCAGCAGGAAAAGTGTCGCGAACTCCGGAGGCTCCTCCAGCACCTTCAGCAGCGAATTCGCCGCCTCTTTCATGAAGGCCGAGTCGGTGAAGATATAAACCCGTTCCTTGCCTTCCGCCGGACGGTAATAGATCGTCTCAATCACCCGCCGCACCTGGTCGACCTTGATCATCATCTGCGGCGGATCGGGCGGAATCACCAGCACATCGGGATGCGTCTGCACGAACAGGCGCGTTTCCTTCTTGTCGGTCTCGCGCAGATTTTCCCGCGCCTCAACCGCCTCAGCAAAGCGCGCGTCGAGATCGTTGGCTTGCGCGATGCGGACGCAATTCGCGCACTCTCCGCAGAAATCCGGAAGTCCACCCGTCTGCGTGGGATTCAGACAGTTCAATGCCTGCGCCAGCATCAATGCCAGCGTGTACTTCCCTGATCCCTTCCCACCAGCGAGAACTACAGCATGGGGAAAATGATCGCGCGCCAGCATATCGCGCAAGCGATGAACAATCTCAGAATTGCCGTGAAAATCAGAAAAAGACATAGATCGTTTTCACCACGGAGGCACAGAGACACAGAAAGAGCTAAACAAAGGTCATTGTAAATCTGAAGATGGGTTGCCAGATGTTCTTGGATTGCTTTGCTCTCGTTCCTCGGTGGCTCCGTGACTCCGTGGTGAATGAATTCCTGGAGCGCTTCTCACACCCTCAGCCTCTTCCGCGCGATCTCGACAATCTTCTCGTGGGTCTGCGCCGGCGTCCCGCGCGCATCTACGACTACAACCCGCCCAGGTTCCCGCTTGGCAATCGCCATATACCCATCGTGCACTCGCGCAAAGAAACTCCGCTTCTCCTGCTCAAAGCGATTTTCATCGTGTCCGCGCCCCGCGGCCTTTGAATCCCGCTTATTCCTCCGACGCGCCCGGCTCACGCTCGCGTGTACATCGGAATCCATCAGAATCGTCAGATCCGGCTGCAGGCCGCCGCACAGCACCCGATGCAAGTCCAGCACCGCGCTACTCCCCAGTCTGCGCCCGCTCCCCTGATAAGCCTCCGTGGAATCGGTGAATCGATCGCACAGCACAATCGCTCCTGCCACCAGTCCCGGCTCGATCACCTCGGCGATATGCTGCGCCCGCGATGCGAACATCAACGCCATCTCGGCCAGAGAAGACAGTCCAGCCGTCCCCGAGTCAAGCAGTACTTTGCGGATTTTCTCCCCCGTCGCCGTCCCGCCCGGTTCGCGCGTCTCAACGACTTTTTGTCCCGCGTCGCGCAGCACCGCCGCGAGCTTCCGCATCTGCGTGCTCTTGCCCGTCCCATCGAGCCCTTCGAATGTTATGAACTTTCCTCGCCGTGACATTCAGCGGGAATCATAGCAGCGCGAGACCATGACCCTCTGTGAATTTTCCCCAGCAATTGTCACAAGCGAAGCACAGAAAAGCCGCCCCGAAAGGCGGCTTCGTCGGTCTTCGTTCAAATCAGCTCACTTTATGATGTGGAAAGGCATATTGCTCAACAGCGTGCCGCTCGGCGTGGTGACTTGGATCGTCCCCGTCGTCGCCCCAGCCGGCACGGTAGCCTTCATGAAGGTGTCGGAGATCACAGAGAATGTTGCAGCCGTGCCATTGAATGTGACACTGCTGGTCCCGGTCAGATTGTTCCCCAGAATGTACACTGTTTTCCCGGCGTTGCTAAAACCCGGTTTCGCTTCCACAAACGGACCAAGCCCGGTCGACAACTCAAAGACCGTGCCGGCGTTATCGCTGCCGCCGTCCTTGGTAACCCCGTAAAAGTTTCCGTTGGTGGCTTGCATCAGCCCCATCGCTGCCGACCCGTCCAGACATGCAGTCTGTGCGCAAAAACTGTAGAGTGTGCTGAAACTACGCGTCGGCGTGATCTCAAACACCGTGCCTGCGTAATAGATCCTCCCTCCTCCTGACGTGGTGCCGTAGAAGTTCCCATCATTGCCCTGTGCCAACCCGACATAGGGAAGTTCGCCATCAACGCAGCCACTTTCAGTGCAAAAGCTGTGGAGATAGGTCAGCGTGCCGGCGGGAGTTAGCCGAAAGACCGTGCCGTCGCGGTACGTTCCGCCCTCCGCCGTTGTACCGTACAAGTTCCCGTCGGCCCCCTGGATCAGTGGATTGGGAGATGGATTGATGCCCCTGTTAAAAGTGTGCACGCTTGCAAAGCTACCTGCTGTGCTGATGGAAAAAATCGTGCCTCGATTGTAGGTTCCGCCGAAGTCAGTCGATCCATAGAGTTTCCCGTTGGTCGCCTGGACCATTGCCGCCGCCGGGAAGCTACCGTCTGTGCAGCTGGTTTGGGCGCAGAAATTATAAAGCGTCGTGAATGCGCCCCCAGATGTGATGCTGAATACCGTGCCGCCATTGGTGGCGCCACCACCCTCCGTTGTGCCGTAAAAGACTCCGTTGGCGGCTACCATGAGGCCACCGATTGGCTGTCCACCATCACTGCAATTGGTTTGAGAACAAAAGCCATGGAGCGTCGTCAGTTGGCCTGCTGGCGTAATCTCAAAAAACGTGCCGCAGCCTTCACTGCACACGCTGGTATTGCCGCCGCCTAGCTGCGTCACCCCGTAGAAATTTCCGTTGGCGCCCTGCACCAGATTCCCGACCGGGTTGAAGCCGTCGGCGCAGTTGGCTTTGGAGCAGAACGTATACAACAGGGTCAGCGTTCCCGCAGTAGTCACTCGGAACAGGGTGCCGCAGCCTGCAGTCGGGCTCAGTGGGCAATTACTCGAGACTCCACCGTAGTATGTCACTCCATACAGGTTCCCGTCGGTGCCTTGCGCAAGAGAGGTGGGGTTAAAGCCATCCGCTTTATTGAAATTCGCTATTGTGGTCAGGGTCTGCGCCGAAGCCGCGATAGTCGTAGCGGCACAAAGCAAAGCCACTATAAAAATCTTGTTCGAGAAGCGAAGTGTTTTCATTTCTTCAACCTTTTCGGCATGTGCCGCATGAAAGTTAAGGTATGGCCCTTTTGCGATTTGCACGCTGGGAACTCCTCAAGGTGCTGCCGTTAAGCAGCGCGGTTCCGAAAAACCGCGAACGACGGGGCGCGCTCAGCCGGACAGAAGGCCTCGGGGGGAAGGCAGGCAAAGCGCCATCATTATCGTCTCGGTCGGCCCGCGTGTCAAACGCAACCTCTGCCAGACTCCGATCCGCCGACTGCTATATTCATTAGTTGCACTTCGCAAGCTTCCGGGGGTCCGTAAAGAATGAAAACTGCAAGATTATTGGCAGTCCTATGCCCTGCACTTTTGTCCATTTCCGCTTGGTCCGCTGCGCCACCTGACATCACCATCTCTGTTGATGCTACCAACGCTCCGCGCAAGATCTTCCATGCCTCGCTCAAGATTCCCGCCGCACCCGGCGACCTGACTCTGTACTACCCGAAATGGATTCCCGGTGAGCACGCTCCCGACGGCCCGGTCACCGATCTCGCGGGCTTGTACTTCAAGGCGAACGGCCAAACGCTGAAATGGCGCCGCGATCTGCTCGACGGATTCACGATCCACGTGGAGGTCCCCCAAGGTGTTACCGAGGTCGACGCTGAGCTCGACTTCCTCTCCCCTGCTACTTTGGAAGGCGGCTTCTCCGGCGGATCCTCCGCCACTGCGAAACTGGCAATCATCAGCTGGAATCAGGTCCTCCTCTATCCCAAGGGATACAAGTCCGACGACATCAACTACACGGCCTCTCTCAAGATTCCTGAGGGCTGGAAGTTTGGCACGCCGCTTCCCATCTCCAGTCAAAGCGGCAACGAGATCCACTTCGCGCCAACTTCGTTGACGACTCTGGTCGATTCCCCCATCATCACCGGAGAATTTCTGAAGGTGGTTCCTCTGGCGCAGGATCCGCCGACTGAAATGGATATCGCCGCCGACAGCGCCGCCGCCCTCGACGCCCCCGCCGAGGTCTGGGAGCGCTACAAGAGCCTGGTCGATCAGGCCCAGAAACTTTTCGGAGCGCATCACTACCGCGACTATCACTTCCTCTACACGCTCAGCGACCACGTGGCGCACTTCGGCCTCGAGCATCATGAGTCCGACGACAGCCGCGTCGACGAGCGCGCGCTGGTCGACGACACCGACCGCAAGCTGTCCGCTTCCCTGCTGCCTCACGAATATGTTCACTCCTGGAACGGCAAGTACCGCCGCCCCGCCGATCTCGCCACGCCCGACTACCAGCAGCCCATGCAAGATGACTTACTCTGGGTCTACGAAGGTCTGACGAATTATCTCGGCTTCGTTCTAACCGCGCGCAGCGGCCTGCTCAGCGCCGACCAGGACCGCGACGACCTCGCCCTCACCGCCGCAGCTCTAGACCATCTTCCCGGACGCCAGTGGCGCAACCTGCAAGACACTGCCGATGCCGCCCCGCAGCTTTATTTCACTCCTGAATCCTGGCACTCCTGGCGCCGCAGCACCGATTTTTATCCCGAAGGTACGCTGGACTGGCTCTGGGTCGACGCCATCATTCGCCAGCAGAGTAAAGGCAAGAAATCGATCGACGATTTCTGCCACCTCTTCCACGGCGCTCCCAGCACCGGGCCCGCGCTCAAGACCTACACCTTTGACGATGTCGTAAACGCTCTCAACCAGGTCGTCGCCTACGATTGGCGCGGCTTCTGGACCGAGCGCCTCACGAACCACGGACCCGGCGCGCCTCTCGGTGGCATCGAAGGCAGCGGCTGGAAGCTGACCTACGACGAAACGCCGTCGGAGATGCTCAGCAACCAAGCCAGCATGTACCACTTCGTGCCCTCGGGATTCGCCATTGGCCTGAACCTCCGCGACGACGGAGGAATTAACGACACCATCGAGGGCGAGGTTGCCGCCAAAGCAGGCATCGGCCCCGGAATGAAAGTGATCGCGGTCAACGGACGCCACTTCTCCCCCGAGGTCTTACGAGATGCGATCAAAGCATCCAAAAACAGCAACGGCACAATCGACCTATTGGTCGAGAACACCGACTATTACAAGACATACAAACTCGACTACCACGGCGGCGAAAGTTATCCGCACCTGGTCCGCGACGAGTCGAAGCCAGACCTGCTAAGCGAAATCCTGAAAGCAAAGTAAGTTCTCAAATATCCCACTGCGCAGATGTCATCCTGAGGAGGGCGAGAGCCCTCCGAGGGACCCTACGTCCGTACGCAGCGGCAATGCAGCATACGAGATCGGTTGAGCTGTATACGCGGTGGGTATTCCCCTACACGACATCAACTCTTCCCACTGTCGTACGGTCCCTCGCGCCGGCTGCGCCGCCGCTCAGGATGGCATCGCGGTGGATGTCATCCTGAGGAGGGCGAAAGCCCTCCGAGGGACCCTACGTCCGTATACAGTGGCGATGCAGCATACGAGATCATGGGCGCTGCATGCAGCACGTGATTTCCCCTCCACCACATCAACTCTTCCCGCCGTCGTACGGTCCCTCACGCCGGCTTCGCCGCCGCTCAGGATGACATCAGTGCTTTTCCGTTTTCGGGAAGAGGAGTCGCGACCGTGATAACCGTCACAGACCTCCACAACCTGGGCTGACATCCTCGAAGAATGCCCAAGGTCTATTACGTCTACATTCTCGCCAGCCAGACCCGCGTCCTCTACATCGGCATGACCAGCGCGATCGAACACCGAGTCTTCCAGCACAAGACCCACGCATTCGCCGGATTCACCGCAAAGTACAACGTGACGAGCCTTGTCTATTTCGAACGCCACGGTGATGTCATGACGGCCATCCGCCGCGAAAAGGAAATGAAAGCCTGGCGCAGAGAAGAAAAGAGCCAGCTGATCGAATCGACTAACCCGAGTGGAAGGACCTGAGTTACGGCTGGTATCAACGCCACCGCTACCAACCGGACGCCTCGCAAACAAAACTAGTGTCATCCAAACCCTGATGTCATCCTGAGGATGGGCGAAGCCCGTCCGAGGGACCGTACGTCCGTATGCAGTGGCGATGCAGCATACGAGATCATGGGCGCTGCATGCAGCACGTGATTTCCCCTCCACCGCATCAACTCTTCCAGCCCACGTACGGTCCCTCGCGCCGGCTTCGCCGCCGCTCTGGATGACATCGTGTGCTCTGAACTGACACCACCTGCTAGCATGTCTGCGTCGAATAGACCATTAACTATGACCCGGAAACTTTTCTTTGTTCTCTTCTTTGTTATTGCAGTCTGTGACCTTGTCACAGCCCAATCCATCCTCGGTTTCACTCCCACCTCCGCCTCCCACGAAACCGAGGTCGAGAACAAATTCAAATCCATCCCTACCCCCGACGAAGAACGCCGCCAGCACCGCATCTTCACCCAGGAACCTCACATCGCCGGATCAAAGCGCAACAACGAACTCGCCGAATACATTCGCGACGAGTGGAAGAAACAAGGTCTGGAAGATGTTGTCATCCACCGCTACGACGTCTATGGCACAAATCCAAAGAGCGCTTCGCTCGAAATGATCGCCCCCACGTCGTACAAAGCTCTGCTCAAAGAAACGCCAATCCCCGGCGACGACGACTCCAACAACCCAGCGATCTCCGGCGCATGGCTCGGCATGTCCGTCTCCGGAGAAGTCACCGCCCCGGTCATCTACGCCCACAGCGGCAATCCCGAGGACTACGACCTCCTCCGCAAGAACGGCATCAGCGTGAAAGGCAAGATCGTTCTCGTTCGCTATTCCAATCCCTACAGCTATCGCGGATTCAAAGCGCTCACCGCGCAGCGGGAAGGCGCAGCCGCGATGCTCGTCTACAGCGACCCGCAGGAAGATGGATACAAAAAGGGCAAGGTCGATCCCGACGGCCCCTGGGGTCCCGAATATCACATCCAGCGCGGCGCCATCACTTACGACTTCATGGTTCCCGGCGATCCGCAAACTCCTGGCTGGGCCTCAGTCCCCGGCGCAAAGCGCATTCCGATCGAAGAGGCGGTCTCCGCGCCCAAGATCATGGCGCTGCCTCTCTCCTGGCACGATGCCAAGCCGCTGCTACAAAACATGGACGGCCCCGTTGCTCCGAAAGACTGGCAGGGCGGATTGCCCTTCGAGTATCACCTCGGCGGCGACCGCGTAAAAGCTCACCTCAAGATCGAGATGGACAATGGTCTGCAACCTTATTACGTCGTCGAAGGCCGCATCCGCGGCGCAGAGCTTCCTGACGAATGGGTCGTGATGGGCAACCACCGCGATGCCTGGGTCTTCGGCGGCGTCGATCCCTCCAGCGGCACTGCCAGCATGATGGAACTCACTCGTGCCCTCGGCCAGCTCGCCAAACAAGGCATGCGCCCGCGCCGCACTCTCGTCATCTGCAGTTGGGACGGCGAAGAAGTCGGCCTCACCGGTTCCACCGAATGGGGAGAGCAATTCGCCGACGAACTCCGCTCCAAGGCCGTCGCCTACATCAACGTCGACGAAGCCACCTCCGGCCCCAACTTTCATGGACAGGCCGTCGCCTCACTCGCGCCCATGCTGGTCGAAACCACGCGCACGCTTCAGGATCCTTCAGGCAAGAGTCTCTACGACGCATGGAAGGCCACCGTTGACCGCGAGAAGGCAGGCCAGCAGTCCACCCAATTCAGCTCCTCTGGCGTAGCGAACGACACTCTCGCCGACACTCGCATCGGCAGCGGTTCCGATCACACCGTCTTCCTCAACTTCATCGGCATGCCCGTCCTCGGCCTCGGATTCGATGGAGACTACGGCGTCTATCACTCTGCCTATGACGATTTCTACTGGATGAACCACTTCGGCGACCCCGGCTACAAGTACCACACGCTCATGTCGCAATTGTGGGGAGTCACCGCCTTGCGGCTCGCGAACGCAGACCTCTTGCCATTCGACTTCGCGATGTACGCCGCCAACATCCGCCAGTTCGTGAATGACTTGGTGAAAGATAACGAGCAAAACCTGCGACGACAGCCGCACCCTAACAGTGATGTCATCCTGAGCGGCGGCGAAGCCGGCGCGAAGGACCATACGAAATCCTGCCCCACCTGCGGCACATCCGGGACTGTATCCAGCGATCTGAGGGACGTGCAAAAGGCCGTCGACCAATTCGAAGCCGCAGGGAAAAAACTCAACGAATCCCTAGCCCGCAAACTCTCCACCGGCCAAATCGATCCCGAACTAGCCCTCACCCTCAATCACGGCATGATGCAAGTCGAACGCAACTGGCTCAATCCCGATGGCATCCCCGGACGCCCCTGGTTCAAGCACATCCTCTACGGCGCCCGCTTCACCTACGCACACCTCGAACTCCCCGGCCTGACCGAAGCCGTCGAGAAGCAAGACTGGCCCGTTGCTAAACAGCAAGCCGAAATTCTCGAGCGCGCCATACAAGAGAACACAAAACTGCTCGAGGACCTGATGCAAGCACTAACTCGCTAAAACGATGTCATCCCGGACGATTCCCGCACCTCAGCAAGAACGGGCGCCAAGGTCAAACACGCTGCCCGCAGCCCATTTAGAAATGCTAGGATAGTTCCCGCCGTTCCCCCCGCCTCGGAGGCTCCCATGCTGCGAACTCTCGTCTGTACTCTTGCCGTTCTTTTGCCTTTGTCCCTCGCTGCGACTCCCGCTCCCGATCTCGAATCCCGCCGCAAGGCTCTCAACGATCTGATCAACGAGCAGTGGGAATACCAAATGCGCTTCACCCCGATCTATGCCTCGATCCTGGGGGACAAGCGCTATAACGACAAGGTCGAAGATTTCTCTCAGCAGGCGATTGACGCCGACCTCGAACGTGAGCGTAAGTTTGTTGGTCGCCTGGCAGCCGTCGACACAACTGGCTTCCCTGATCAGGAGGTCCTCAACCAGCGTCTGATGCTTCGTGATCTGCGCATGGACCTCGAAGAATCCCGGTTCAAGCCTTGGGAGATGCCGGTGAGCCAGCAGAGCGGCATCCACATCAGCTGGCCCCAGTTGGTTAATCTTCTTTCCTTCGCCACGGTAAAAGACTACGACGATTTCCTGACTCGCCTGAAGCAACTACCCCTCCTCTTCGATCAGACAATGGTGCAAATGCGGAAGGGAATGGCCGACCACCTGATGCCTCCACGTTTGGTGCTCGAAAAAATCACAACTCAGGCCAGCACGATCGGCGAGGCAGCCCCGGACCACTCCCCGTTCATCCTTCCTTTCGACAAGTTCCCCGATTCCATCCCGGAAGCCGACCGTAAGCGCCTGCGCGAGTCTGCGCTCGCCGTCATCCGCGATTCGGTCAACCCGGCGTACATGAAATTCTCCGCCTTCGTGCGCGACGAATACGCGCCCATGGGCCGCACCGAGCCCGGCGTCTGGTCTCTGCCCGACGGCGCCGAGCGCTACGCCTTTCGCGTCAAAGACAGCACCACCACAAACCTGTCTCCCGAGGAGATTCACCAGATCGGTCTGGCGCAGGTCAAGGAAATCGAAGCCCGCATGCTGCAGGTCGCCAATCAGCTTGGCTACAAGGACCTCAAGAGTTTTGGCGCAGCCGTTAAAGATGATCCCAAACTGCATCCTCAGTCGCGCCAGCAGATTCTCGATCTCTACACCAAGTACATTGACGCCATGTACATCAAACTGCCGGAACTGTTCGGCCGCCTTCCGAAGGGCCATTTGGATGTAATGCCGATCGAAGAATTTCGCGAGAAAGAAGCTTCCACTCATTACTTACAGGGAACGCCGGACGGTTCGCGAAAAGCGCACGTCATGGTCAACACCGGCGACTTCGCCAAGCGCACCACTCTCGATATCGAAACCACCGCCTATCATGAGGGTGTCCCCGGACATCATTTGCAGATCGCGCTCGCCCAGGAATTGCCCGAGTTGCCACGCTTCCGCCAGCACGAGTACTACACCGCCTATACCGAAGGCTGGGCGCTCTATGCCGAGCGATTGGGCAAGGAAGTCGGATTCTTTCAGGATCCCTACAGCTACTACGGCCACCTGCAGGATGACATGCTGCGCGCCATCCGCCTGGTCGTCGATACCGGATTCCACTACAAGCACTGGTCGCGCCAGCAGGTCGTCGATTTCTTTCACGATCACTCCACCATCGACGAGCCGGAGGTTCAGGAGGAAACGGACCGCTACATGGCGTGGCCGGCCCAGGCCTTGGGTTACAAGATCGGCCAGTTGGAAATTCTGAAACTCCGTGCCTATGCCAAAGATCAACTCGGGGACCGCTTTGACCTGCGCGCATTCCACGATCAGGTCCTGAGCGGCGGCGCGCTTCCCATGGACATTCTGGGCGATCGCATCCATGACTGGGTAGCACAGCAGAAAGCAAGTCTAGGATCGTCAGGCAACCACCAAGTCGCGAAATAGAGAGCGACACCGACAAAGAGAAACGCCAAAAGAAGTGAACGGAATAGATCGATAGATAGAAGCGGGTGCCCCATCCTTGTCTCGCGGTTTTGGCGAGACAGGGTTGGAATTTTGACTTTGAATGTTCTACGGAGAGTCGAGGCGACGCCGGTTCGCCCGCCGACGGCCCGGCGTCTTCCCTTTGCTGAGCCTCGATTGTGACTCGCGATTGCTCTTTGCGTTTTTCATAAGCCAATTCTTCCCGCTCGACTCGCGGGAGTATCTGCCCAAAAGATTCAGCCTCGCCATGTCATCCTGAGGAGGGCGATAGCCGTCCGAGGGACCTTACGATCGTGAGTTATGGCCGCGAGCAGCGAAACTGCGCGCGACAGGCTTGCAGGAAATGCGCCACGAGTTTGGCTACCCTTAGATACTTTCTTCAATACCTTGCATTCTGTACGGCGTCTACAGCGAATACCCTCTTGTCCCGCAATACAGCCACGTCGGATTCTTGCTTGCCCGACTGACGCGAGGTGAAAGATGCGCACTCCGAAACTCGCCAGGCTTCCGTTTCCATTTCTTTTTTTTCTTTTAGCGAGCGCCTCGGCGTTTGCTCAGACGCGCGGTCGTGTTCTTTACGCACTTTCGCCCTATCCCAATTGTGGCGATTCCTTGACCCCCCTGACCGCCGACAAGCACGGAAACCTCTACGGCACTACTCTGTCCGGCGGTGGAGCAAACGAGGGATGTGTCTTTGAACTCTCGCCTTCTGAAGGTGGCTGGCAGGAGACGACGCTGTACAGTTTCAGTGGAGTCGACGGAAACGGGCCGCGCGGCGGCCTGACTCTCGATGGCCTGGGGAATTTGTATGGCACAACGGATGAGGGGGGTACCTACAACCGGGGCGTAGCGTTCGAGTTGAGCCCGGCCTCCGACGGGTCGTGGACGGAAACCGTGCTTCACAACTTCGGAGGCGGGAACGACGCCGCCGAACCGGAGGGCAATCTTATCTTCGACCCCTATGGGAACTTATACGGCACAACTACAGGAGGAGGAGCTTACGGAAACTACGGCACCGTGTTCAAGTTAACTCCCTCGAGCACCGGGTGGATCGAAACAGTCCTCCACTCATTTCAAGGCGGTATCAACGGGCCCGGTCCGATCGACCCTGTCGGCGGCCTCGTTATGGATCGCGAGGGCCGACTGTTCGGCGTTGCTTCCTTCGGCGGCGAGTACGGAGGCGGAGCTGTTTTTGAGCTGAGTCCCTCCGAGGGCACCACTTTTGCAGAGAGGGTGATCCACAACTTCAAGGCGGACGGAAGCAATCCGAACTCTTTGGCGATGGACAAGAACGGCAATCTTTACGCGACAACAGAATTCGGTGGCCTCGGCTTTGGAACAGTGACCGAGCTGATCAAACAGGCAGACGGGAGCTGGGGCGAAAACGTCCTGCACATGATGAATTTCGACGACGGCGCGTGGGTTGTCGGTCCGGCTGTGTTTGATAAAACGGGAAACCTCTACGCAGCGGCGGAGTTAGGCGCGATCAATGGCATGGGATCGGTATTCATGCTGACGCCTACCCAGAGTGGCCCATGGACGGAGACCGTACTGCACCGTTTCGATTTCCAGTTTCCTGACGGCGAGGACGGCGCGCGCCCCTTTGCCGGAGTAATCATCTCGAACGGCAAACTCTTCGGCGCAACGTCAGAAGGCGGAATCCACCAGGACGGCATCGTCTTCGAGATCATGCCCTCGCCCCCAAAAACGTTCTTTAGCCTTCGTTGAGGATTTTGAGACGGTTGGCCCGTTTTTTCGCGCTTTCGCGAAACGATTAGGCAATCATGCTGTTGCCCCAGCGGCGTTCATCCTCTTCTAACCCCAGACCCGCGTCCACCCACTCCAAGATGCAGGTACTCACTTCGCTGCCTTCATCTCCCGCTCCATCAAACTCCGCAGAGCCTGATTAATGCGCGTCTGGTAGCGCTTCCCGTCTTTCTTGAACCAGGCCAGCACATCCGCATCCAGCCGCAACGTCACCGGCTTCTTCAGCGGCCGATAGAGTTCGCCGATCTTCATGCGTTGCAGATTCTCTTGCGTCAATCCCGACAGCCCTTGTGCCTTGCGCTGACGACGCTGGCTCGCCCGCCGACGGCCCGGCGTCTTCCCTTTGCTGAGCCTCGATTGTGACTCGCGATCGCTCTTTGCGTTTTTCATAAGCCAATTCTTCCCGCTCGACTCGCGGGAGTATCTGCAAAACTGTCCAGCTTCGCCATGTCATCCTGAGGAGGGCGACAGCCGTCCGAGGGACCTTACGGTCATCGCGCAGCAGAGACGCAGCAGCCAAGGTCATCACAAACGCGTGCGTCACCTTTGCCCACGCTTAAGCCGACACCTCTGCGCTCTCCTCGATCAAAGCCTCTTCATCTTCGCTCATAAAGGCAAACGCCTCCTGCGGCACCGGATTCTGCCAGACTGGCGCGAAAGATTGCCGGTGCAGTGGCGTCGGCCCCAACTCTCGCAGTGCCGCAAGGTGCTTCGGCGTGCTGTAACCCTTATGTGATGCCAATCCGTACGCAGGAAAAACCGTATCCCACTCGCGCATCATGCGGTCGCGTTCCACTTTGGCCAGAATCGACGCCGCAGCGATCGACGCCGACAGCGCGTCGCCGTGAATGATGGCATCTTGCGTCTGCTCGCAATCAAGCTTCAATGCGTCGACCAGCAGGTGATCGGCAGCAGGCGCCAGGCGCACCACCGCCTCCCGCATCGCCGCGCGTGAGGCGTGATAAATATTGATCTGATCGATGCGCGCCGCATCCACCGCGGCCACGGCCCATGCGACCGCATGCTCGCGGATCCTCTCCGCCAACACCTCGCGACGCTCCGGCAGGAGCAGCTTCGAATCACGCAGCCCACGCACCCGGTACGCGGGATCGAGAATGACCGCCGCAGCCACGACGCAGCCAAACAGCGATCCGCGCCCAACTTCGTCCACACCCGCCACAAGCCGGGCTCCCGACGCCCAAGCCCTCTTCTCATACCGCAATGTGCAGCGCAGTCTTTTGAGCAGCCGGAGTTTAGCGGCAGACGCCGACAGCGGGCGCGCAGAACGCGTTTTCGAGATAACAGACTTCATCATGGACCAAGGAGGTTTCCCCCATCTTCACCGAGACCAGCCAATCCTGCAAGCACAGATTCACAGCTGCTCGCATTGGGGACCGTCTTTACACTTTACGAATGCTTTGGGCGGCAGCCGCGAAGCGGCGCAAGAATTCAGCCCAGCGTAAGCTGTGGGTAAAACGCGGAAAGCGACCAAGCCCCGGAGGGGCGGAAGAGTAGTTCTCAGCACACACCTTACCGAGGGCGTCTGTGTTTCAGCCCTGTAGCGATCCCCAGATGGTAACCACCTCTTTGATTACGCGCGTACATTGCCCACCCGGACATGTACTGCTAACTTTCTCACAGGATCAACCCCGTGCAGAGCAACTCCAACGCGCCCGAAGACGGCCTCCTGACTCGAAAGATAGTGCACCTGGCGCTGCCCGTGCGCTGGAGCCTGGTCGGCCAAGACGGCCGTTCCATTGAGACGGCGTGTACCTACGACATTCATCCTCACGGAGCGCGTCTGGTGAGCTCACGCGACGTGAATGCGGGAGACTTGGTCCTGGTTGAGCGCGGTCGCAACAAAGCCATCTGTCAGGTCATCTGGTCCGCCGATCCCGACTCTCCTTTGCGCGGACAGTTCACCGTGCAGTGCGTCGAAGGCAGGACCCCCTGGGACGATGAGCTGCGCCAGATGGAGGAACAGTACCAGCCAGTAATTCTTGACGGACTCGAGCGCAAGTCGGCCAACGGCGCGTTCAGCCGGCCGGACGCCAACCGGCGCCGTCGCCCGCGCTTCTACGTGGAAGGTCAGGCCGAAGTCGTCGGTGGCGTGCAGCGCGTCGCCGGCGAGGTACAGCAAATTTCCGAATACGGTGCGCGTCTGGCCGCGATTGAGCAGATGCGTCCCGGAACTGATTTCCGCCTGATGCTCAACGTCTTCGACGTGAGCCTCGCAGTCAAGGCTCAGGTTAAGTATCTCGTCGACAATCTGGGAATGGGCGTGGAGTTCCAGGAAATCCGCCGTGGTGATCGTCCCCTGCTCAGCTATGTACTCAGCAAACTCAGGACGAGACGTGTTGAAGAATTCGCGCGAACCGAATCGACAAACGAACCGCTCGCCAACGCGGTGTAACCATCCGATCCCAAGAACCAACTGAAACAAAACCGCGCAACCATTTGCGGCTGCGCGGCTGACCCAATTTCTTACGGAACGATCTTGAAAATCGTTCCCTGATTCGTGGAACCGCCGATTGCAGTCGACCCGTAAAGGGCACCGTTCTGCAACACGAGACTGCCCAGTTGCGGGATGGCTCCATCGGGTCCCTCGAACTGGTGCAGGATCTTGATGGTTCCATTGCCGTTCCCCGTCGGCGTCAACTGGAAAATCTGTCCGCACCCGCTGGGCTGGCAGCTCGAGTTCCCGCCGGTTGCCACGCCGTACAGTGTTCCGTTGGATCCGGGAATCACCCACTGCATGTATGCCGCGAACGATCCGTCGTAAGCAATCGAGAACTGTCCGCTGGCATTGATCTCAAAGACCGCGACGACCACGTTGCTTGCGTTTCTCGATACGCCGTAGAAGTTGCCGTGACCATCCCCGACCAGCTCGTACGGGTTCTGCCCGTCCGCTGCACCGGTGAAACTGTAAAGAACGGTTTCGCTCCCGGTGGGAGTGATCTTGAAAATCGTCCCGCAGCCGTCTGGGCACGCGGTATTTCCGCCGCCGATGGTAACTCCGTAATACGCGCCGTTGTACGATGCAAGGCCACCTCCGGGCCCCTGGCCGTCAGGGCTATTCTTGAAGGAATACAGAACTTCCTCACCGGTCGAACTGACTCGGTAGAAGGATCCCCAGCCATCTGTGCCGCCGCCCCACGTAACTCCGTATAGAGAGTTGGGCGTAAGAACTTGAACGCCCGCCGGATTCATGCCGTCCGGGGTGCCGGTGAAGTTATGCAGCGTTTTGTACTTGTCCGCAGTCAGGTTGTAGGCAAATACGCTGCCGCAAGCGTCGCCCGCATCGGCAAAGCAGTTTAAGTTCGTCGGACCGCCGAATGCGGCCGTTCCGAACAGTACACTGGCGTCCCCGCTAAGCAAGAGCCCTTGTGGATCGGCGGCATTGTGTCCGGATGGTTCGGACCAACGATGCAGCACGGTGAGTTTGTTGTCCGCGAAGCTGAACACAAGATTGCACGCGCAACCAACGCCATAAAACGCCGAGCCATAGATCGTCCCGTTCGGCGCAACAATAATGTCGGACGGCCCGTATCCCTTCGAACCACCCGGGAAGGTGTAGAGAGTCGAGAAGGTTTGTGAGCGAGCGGGTTCGGGCGTGAAAGCAAGGGCGAAAATGGCTGAGGCCAACAGCGCTGCGGCCAACAGACACTTCGACAAGGCGCGACGGACAACTGTGTGAGGCACGTGAAGAGACTCCTTTAAGGTAGGCCCCAAATCTCGGAGCGGAGTCTTGAGCGGCTTTCGGAGTGACACGACTGGGCCGCAAGTTTGTCGCCTTCCACCGTCAAAAGGTTGCTATCAGGCCCGGCTTTTCCCACGTGCTATCCTTCCGCGCATGCGCCGGCTCACCCACATCGCCTCATTCCTTCTTCTCCTCGTCGCCCTGCCGCTCGAAGCGCGCGTCGTTCGCGTCGAGATTACGTCCCGTCAGGATGTCTCGAACGGCAAATCGTTTGGCAACGCCGGAGTCTACGAGCGCATCGCCGGCCGCATCCACTTCTCGGTCGCAGTTGCTAACCCGCACAACCAGCGCATCGTCGATCTCAAGAATGCAGTGAACTTGAAGGCTGGTGAGGTCGAGTTCTCTGCCGACTTCATTGCCATTCGCCCGAAAGATCCCGGCAAAGGCAACGGCTCGATGATCCTCGAGAATCCGAATCGCGGGCACAGCCGCATAGTCAGCCTCGTCGAAGGCGGCGATTGGGACGTCTCCAAGGATGCCGGGGACGGCTGGCTGCTGCGCAACGGTTTCACGATTGTGAGTCTCGGTTGGCAATGGGATGCTGCCGGCGTCGACGCTTTGCGCCTCTATGCTCCCATCGTGAAGGAAAACGGCAAGACCATTACCGGGCTGCTGCGCGGCGATCTTATGCCGTCGAAAGAGATGCCCGAGATTCCCTTGGGTCACTTGATCACCGGATCCATCGGCGGAACTGAATACCCGGTTTCAAATCCTGACGATCCGCGCAACGTGTTAACCGTGCGCGATTCGCGCGAAGCGCCGCGCACCGTCATCCCGCGTTCCGAATGGCAGTTCGCTCGCATCGTCGACGGCAAACTCACTCCCAGCGACCGCCATATCCATCTGAAAGATGGATTCCATGCTGGAAGGATTTACGAATACGTCTACGTCGTCGCCGATCCCGTAGTCGCGGGACTCGCCTTCGCCGCGGTGCGCGACTTCGCCTCTTACGCCAAACATGCCGGCGATGCCATGACTCCTGTGCAGATGTCCCCGGTAACTATCACGCCCCCATATGACATCCGGGTGCTGACCCTCTAGCTGACCTGACTCCAAAATGGCTTGTTGTGCCTTCTTGCTCGGGTCGTGAGTGCAGAATCCGAGCGCTTTGTGTGATTGGGCTGCGAAGCACGTGTCCGCCGGTCACAGCCTCTCACCTTCTTCCAGAATGGGGAACCATTTGGTATAGTGGGTGGCTTTTTGAGTGTATCCCGAGATAGAGGAGCAAGCCGAGGGGATGCAATTCCAAGCGCTAGGTAATAGATGGTATCTTCTTACATTTTGTTTGATTCTGACGGGGTGCGGTGGAGCACCTCCCACGATTGCCACCCAACCCTCGAACCGAAGCGTCGTGGCAGGCCAGACGGCAACGTTCACTGTAACCGCGAGTGGCTCCAGTCTTGTGAATTACCAGTGGCAGAAGGGATCCACGGTGATCGCTGGCGCTACCTTTGCGAGCTACACGATACCGCCAGCCTCCACTTTCGATAACGGCTCGAAGTACAGCGTCGTAGTAAGTAACTCCGCAGGAAGCGTAACCAGCAACGCAGCAACGCTGTCGGTGAATGCGCACGGCCCTACCGATGTACTGACCTTTCACAACGACATCGCTCGTACCGGTCAGAACCTCACAGAAACTGCATTGATCCCCGGCAATGTTAGTTTAGCGAAGTTCGGCAAACTCGGTTTTTACCCGGTAGACGGCTTGGTTGACGCCGAACCGCTTTATGCCTCGAATGTTACAATTCCGGGCAATGGCAAGCATAATCTATTGATCGCCGCCACGGAGAGCGATTCGGTCTACGCCTTCGACGCGGATTCGGGCGCGACAATCTGGCATGTTTCCGTGTCGAAGCCCGGCGAGACCGCCTCGCCCGATCCACCCTACCCAGCAAATCCTTGGATCGGGGTGAACGCCACACCTGTGATTGACCGCAACAGTGGTCCAAATGGTGCGGTTTATGTGGTGGCTTCGTCGGCCTTAACGCAAAACGGTGCGATGACTTACTACCAGCGCCTGCACGCGCTCGATCTCGCGTTGGGTACAGAACTGTTCGGCGGACCTGTCGATATTCAGGCGACCTATCCGGGAACCGGCGACAACAGCAACGGTACAAGTGTAGTCTTCGATCCTTCGCAGTACCGCGAGCGCGCTGCGCTGCTGTTGCTCAATGGAGTCATCTATATGGGCTGGTCGTCGCATTATGACATCCGGCCCTACACTGGATGGATCATGGGTTATAGCGAATCCACCCTGGCTCAGACGAGCGTGCTGAATGTGACGCCCAACGGCAACCAAGGCGCTATCTGGATGTCTGGAGGAGGTCTAGCTGCCGACGCCTCAGGTAACGTCTATTTTCTCGATTCCAACGGTACCTTCGACTCAGAACTGAACTCCAGCGGGTTTCCTAGCCAGGGTGACTACGGCAACGCATTCCTGAAGCTTTCAACTTCGCCGAAGGGCCTGTCCGTGGTGGACTACTTCGAGATGGACAATGAGGAAGCGGAAAACGCCATTGACTACGATCTCGGTTCCGGGGGGGCAGTCGTGCTGCCGGATCTGCTCAATAGCTCTGGGCAGACCGTGCATCTGGCCATCGGTGCTGGAAAGGACGCGACCATTTACCTCGTGAGTCGCGACTCGATGGGCAGGTCCAGCGAGAACAACAGCAACATCTATCAGCAAGTTGCGGGAGTATTGCCGGGATTGATTTTCTCAACGCCCGCTTATTTCAATAACACGGTCTACTACGGACCATCGGGAGGCCCCCTCGAGGCCTTCACCCTCACCAACGCGAAGCTGACGGCCAGCGCTACCGCAGAGACGGTCGGCAGTTTCATTTATCCCGGAGCCACCCCGAGCATCTCGGCTAATGGCACTAGCAACGCCATCGTGTGGGCCGTCGAGAACACCACCCCGGCAGTTCTGCACGCCTACGATGCCAGGACCCTGAACGAACTCTACAACAGCAACCAGGCCAGTGGCGGCCGCGATCAGTTCGGCGCCGGCAACAAATTCATAACGCCGATGATTGTGAACGGCAAAGTCTTCGTAGGCACACCCAACGGGGTAGCCGTCTTCGGCCTATTGCCGTAGCCGCGGTCAGTGCCGATTCATTGTTATCGTGAGGCAGCGGTACCGACGCCGGTCTCTTGTTTGCAGTCAGGGCAGACGCAGTAAGGAAGTGCGCGGGCTTCACGCCTGAATTAAATTGCCCCCAGAATCCTCTCATCACAGCTTATGTGCTCTAATTTGGCCTTGACACGGCACAATGCTGACCTCACAGTTGCATCTTAAATATCGACTGACGTCTATATTTACAGATGTCGACACGAAGAGCGCAGGAAATGGGACGTACCACCGACTCGAATCACGGAACAAACGGGCATACATTTTCGGGCATCGTGGTACCAAATGCAGCGTTTCCCAACCCATGTCCAAGCTATCCGATGGACCGCACCTGGCAGCAATACTTGAAAGCAACGACGCCGTTGCAGAAGTTCAGCGGTGGATAACGGGGAATCGCGGGGGAGGCATTGATACCGCGGCGCTGCTAATGCTGCGCCTCATTCTGGCGCTAGTGCTGGTTATCGCTAGTAGAAGGGGTTGAGCCAACACCAAACGACTTTCCCAACTTTCAATTCGCGAACTGGTAGCGGGAACCCGATTGACCCGAACAACTTGTAGCGCTACCCGAATGAAACCTGCTTTCAACAAAACGAAATTTACAATCTGGTCGGGCTTGCATGGGTTCCGGCGTGGGCTTACTTCCATCCTGGATCGTCTCGGAGTGCAAGACCTGGTTATCCAAGTAATCTTGCGACACTCAAACGTGAGCGTCACGCAAGCCTGTTACATTAAAACGGCATTGTCTGATTCACTGCGGGCCCTGGAGCCACTAGACGCGGTCTTGTGCCCTAGCTGTGCCCTCGAATCAGCGAATCCGGCAACGTTGCAATTGCAGTGACATTGTAGAATCGAGCAGTTGCCCTCACGCTGGCCCGTAGCTCAAGCGGATAGAGCATCGGATTTCTAACCTACAAAAGGAAGCCGCGCAAACCCCAGTGTTTACGCGGCTCTCGTGTTTATAGGAGTTTCGAGTGTGAGGCACATCTAGACACATCAGTGCACATTACATCCCGTCTAGAAAACACATCCCATTTGTGCCCTTCATTGTGACCAAAAACTTTTTCTAAGCTGATGCGCGGGAGAGTTGCTTTGCCCACCGTCCTGCTGCCCGCACAAGACGCATCCCTTCCTTGTCGCTCTCTTTGACCCGGTTGATTTTGAAGAGCGAGTCCGCCGCAAAATGAACATCACAACCGACGTGCCCGCACAACTTACCGATGACTGTCTGCAGGTACATCGCTTCGTGTATTTCCTTCTGCATAATCTTTTCGAGTTTGCGTTCTCCTGACCCTCGATACTGATTGCGAGAGCGAATGTTTGCGACCAGCTCTGTGTTTTTCTCGAGCAGTTCCCGACTATCCCGAAGCAGACCGCGCAGCAACAATTCAACATCGTTGCCGTGCGAAGCCTTTTCGTCTTTCAGACACTCCGCATCCCAATCCGTTCGCTTCATTTGTTTCTCCTCGGCTTCGTGCCACGAAGCACCGCGTGTGAGAATGCCACGCCGATAAATGGGTCACAATACCGCAAACTGGTGCCCGGGTTTGCGGTATCTGCGCGAGTCTCCACGACTTGCGAGAAGCAACTACTACTGCCTTTTGCTGAAACGAAGTCTTCAGCAACCCCAGCGCTTCTTGTGTGCGTAATATGCCTTTTTCAAACCGTCCGAAAACTTTGCTTTTCTCCGGTGGCGCTGGCTAGGGCGAGGGTCGGTTTTCGAGCTGCGCTGTTCGCTCAGCTTCGGCTACTGCGGCTCAAAACGGCGGTTGTGCTGACCCTTGAAGGCGCTCTATTGGGAGCCGCGTTGACCTTGGTTGGATGCAGTGGTGGCTCCGAAGAAGAGGGTCGCATCCGAGTTACGCCTGCCCAAGTTGTCGGGGGTTATCAACTGAAACTTGACAAAGGAACGGGGCGATTGGAACTCAAGGCAGATGGAACTTATGTGCAGGACACCGTTTCACAAACCCGCCCAGTTCATCGTACGGGCCATTGGCACATCCAGAACCATTTCTTTGATGGGAGTCAGATGACTCTACTTGATGCTGCTATTGTGCCACCAGCAACACCTTTCCTCGTGCTCGAACATGGAGCTTACCATCAACCCTTCACCCTTCGCCCAAGGCCTGTGCCCTCAGAGATCACCTGCATACACGGCTAACTGTTAGTACTGGCAGTCGATTCGCCGTAAATGTCGAGCCATCCTCAGACTTGCGTCTTACCGTGCTTGAGCCGGCGGCAATTTTCGCTTCGAGGAGAAACAGGATGAATCTTAGAAGGCATTTCACACTTCCAGTCCTTGTTCTCGGTTCAGTCCTAAGTACAAGTGCACAAGAAAACTCGCCACAGGTAACCGTTTCCTCAGTCGTTATGTGCGTTTCTACAGGTAGTCAGCGGCAGCAGTGTGCCGCCGACACCAGTGCGGGCGTAGTACTGTTGCGGCCAACGGGCGAAAACGCCTGCCTGCTAGGCAGAAATTGGGGATATGACGCGCAGGGAGTCTGGGTGACAGAAGGTTGTGGCGGTCAGTTCGGTACCGGTAGCGCATCGCGCTCAGCTAAGGTATCAGTCAAAGTGAATGCGTACACCGACACAGCCGACCAGAGCGCGGACTTGCCTACCGTCACAACCGGGACCAATCCGGAGGTGCACTATTTCGGAATGTTCAATCCGTACGGGAGCCTCCGTAACATTGTGAGCATTTCGGACTCGGGAGCACAGGTACAGGACAATGCCAGCCGCTTGGGTATCAATTTCTCCACCTTCGGACCCATTAAGGTATTTGCCACCGGGGAGTGGGGGGTGAACCTGGTTCGAAGCGAGACCACATTCAATGCCGGTGCAACCACGGCGGAAGGGTTCGGTGTGCTCAGTCAGGACACGACTTCTGTTTTCGGGGCACGGCTTGGTTTCCTGGGCGTCGACTTCGGCCGGTTTGGTCGTCTTTCTTTCGGTAAAGAGAACTCTACCCATTACGACATAGCGGGCTACACGACGGACCGCTTCAACGTGTTCGGCGGCACGGCGACCACAACCTATGTGGCGGGCACGGATGGCGGGCAATCCGGTACTGGACGCGTCGACCAAGCCATCATGTACCACGTGAAATTGGCCAAGATTTTCGACTTTGGCGCGCAGGGACAGTTACGCACTGCCGACACTCCGCAGGCCTTCAATGGCTTCGGCTTTTCGGTACAGGCGGCGGTGCTTCCGGGATTGAAGATTGGTGGAGCTTATAACAAGACTTACTTCAACCCGCAGTTTACGCAGGCAGTATTCAATGGGGGTCACACGGATTACTGGACTCTCGGCGGGAAAGGTGATTGGCGCAACCTGGAGTGGGGCGCGGTTTGGGCGCGGCAAACCAACGGCGACATCGCATTCATTCCCAACCCCGGAGGAGGCCCAGAATCTGTGGCCATCGGATTCTCAGCCAACGGAATCGAGATCTACTCGAGACTGAAGTTCGGGAAGTTCGCCGCCGTCTTGGGCTTTGAGGACTATATACCGTTTGACCTTAATCCTGTAATCAACTCGGACTTCAAGACGCGGTACGGGATCCTGGGTGCCGAATGGCACATCTCAAAATCCGGGTACGCGTTCGTAGAAACGAGACTCGGCGACTCGGTGGATGCCACGGGAAGAGACATATCGCAGGCTGCGGCCATCGGATTCCGTTATGACTTCAGCTGGAAAACTGCGCATACCGAGTAACGGTGCGCCTCCGGGCCAGAATTTTGCGCCAACTGACAATTTCCCCAGTTGTGCGGAGATCGAGTGAAAGTCTAGCGTTCTTGTACGAATAGCGGCTCAGCGGCGCGGGCAGAAGCAAACCAAGCCGACCGGTCTCGCTTTCAGACCTGGCGACTATTCCTGCTATGAAGCGGTTTGTCGCCAACTACCTTGGACATTACGAAAGGGAACATTACCCGTGAGAATCAGCCGATTCGGAACAATGCAGAAACCACAAGTCATTCTCGTCGCGCTTGTCTGTGCATTCGCATTTTTGGCACACGCGGACGACGACAATGCGAAGAAAAAAGCGGAGGAACAGAGCGAAATCAGGACCAATACCCAGAAGATCCTTCAGCGGCTTTACAAAGCCCAGCCTGCGGCCCAGGGCGCCGTTGCAAATGGTGCAGGCTACGCTGTCTTCAGCAATGCAGGAGTAAAGATCCTGTTCGCGGGTTCTGGGAAAGGCGAAGGCGTCGCTGTCGACAACAAGACGAAGAAAGAAACCTTCATGAAGATGGTCGAGTTGCAGGCGGGACTCGGATTCGGCGTGAAGAAGTTCAGCGTAATCTTCGTCTTTGACAATGACAAGGTCCGGGACAGTTTCATTAATTCTGGCTGGGAGTTCGGCGGACAAGCTACCGCCGCGGCCAAGACTGCAGACAAGGGTGGATCAATGGCCGGTGCCACGTCGGTTTCAGATGGCGTCTGGATGTACCAGATGACGGACAAAGGTCTGGCCGCAGAGATTACTATCAAGGGCACCAAATACTACAAAGACGGCGATCTGAATTGAAGCATTGGTATATCGAGCTGTTGAGGTTAACTTTGCACGCATCCGCTGTGCCCGGCCAAGCCTCTGTGACAACTCGGTGTCATGCAACCGCACGTTGCGCGCATGGGCCACGATCACTTAGTGCCCCGATTCGCTCAGCAACCGGCTCACCCACGGCGAATGCATCCCCGTCACCAGCGCGATCCGGCTGCGCGACATCCCGCCGAAAAATTCCTTCATAGCTTTCGGCGTCGTGCTCATTTTCTGTTCCAACACAATCGAGCCCGCTTCATCCAGCACGCAATATCAACTCGATTCGATCACCCAGATCGAACCCGAATCGTCGCCGCGCGGTGATTCTGGTGTATTTCCCGCGCGGCTGCCGTCGGCGGAAACATCGGGCCGATTGGGCCTGTCAAACGGGAACGTGCGCATCACGAGAATTGCACAAGTGAGCCAAAGTCAGTCCATATCGGGGATGGTGCGGCTGACGCATGAACCGGCCTTTCGAGTTTCGCTAACTCCTTTTCTAAATCTTCGACCAGTTTGCCCGTGGGTCTTTGCCCAAGTGCAGGTCCTACTTCTCTGACTGCCCATAAGGGCGTCGGATCTGCACAGGATGTGCTCCCGCCGGCGAAAATAGCCAACCCTTCGCTGATCCGTTCCATCCTCGTCGGCTTCGATGAGGAGTACTCCGAAATAACTATGATGAGGTCAGCAGTCTCGGCGTCATCGACAAGGCGAAAGCGCCCCCACTTTACGAGCGCCTTCTTCAGTGTCTGCACAGCTTTGCTGGTGGGATCCAACACAAGTGCATCGGCGACCACGAAAACCGTCTTAGCAGCCAGCAGAGTTTGGAGGGCTTGGGGCGAACCCTGAGGAGAATTGTCCTTGTCGCATTGCTCCACGGACGAGAACAGGCCTGCCTCCCAATTAGAGCCACATGATGCTTCAGGCACTCCCCCCTGACCTGTTGTGGTAGCGAAGCTGCCTACAATCAAAAGCCATGTGGTCAGTCGGCTCATAAATAAAGACAGGGCGTCGAAACACTCACTGCAGAAATCAACAGTCTTATGCAGTTCAGTGCGGATACAAACTAGCAATACATGCAGGAGGGGACAAAAAGATCCGGGATTGCGGCCAGCCTCGGGACCGGTTGACGAAATCTTATAACGCTCATTCAGGGGTGTTTGAGCGTAACGGCATTTTTCGAAGCCAATGAAAGGTAAACGCAAATCCGCACGCTGGTGTGAATAGATACGAGCGATTTCAACTATCCTGCTTCAAGATAGCTGAAACGTCCTCGGGCCTGATTCCAAACGCAACAGCAATTTTTGCAGGCACCATTCCGGAACGAAACAATGTCCGAATTGCTTCTGTTCGCTCCTCAACTTTTGCTATTGAGCCGTGTTCTTCTGTGGTCGTGGGAGCAGCGACCTCTGAAGTTGGAGGGAGCAGGCCTGCTTTATCTTATTTACGAAAGGCGGTTTAACTAGGTATCGCTGCTTTCAGCAGAGTTGAAGCTACTGCCGAGACTTCCATCGCGACGAAGACGCTCGCCTCTTTGTCGCCAAAATTGATTTCGGTGGTTCCGCTTCCGTAATCGCTAACGTGGTTGACGCGGTCCGGGTTGACGAACGTTTCCCTGCCGTTGATGTCCTCAAACCTTACCAGCTTCATGTGAGCCTCCTCGGTCGCAACTTGTGCGTGCATTTCCCTTATGCCATTCCTGTCTGACTCAGATCTTGAAACCCTAGAAAATGCCGTCTACGTCGGCGTGTGCCGTTCAAGAGGTCAGGACATAAACTCCGAGCCCAACAAATACTATCGGCACGATCCAATGGCCCCACCGTTCCACGGAGCGCAGGATGATCGCGTGGGTTCCAAGCCATCGGCCAGCGAAACACCAAACCGCAACGAGCGTGGCGTACACGATCAGGATAAGCCACAGGTTCGCTCGACCCATGACGAAGAACGGCATATATACGCTGATGTTGTCTGCCCCGTTTGACAGCGTCAAAAACGCAATGGAAGCGACGCTCTCCGTAATGACGCGAGGCTGGCTCGCGTCCGTTCGGCGCGCCTGCAACAGGCGCCTGATTCCGAGTGCGAGCGGCAGCACTCCCAGAAAGTGAATCCAGCGAGGAGGGATTGCCAAAGCGCACCACACGCCGATCAGGCTGATGCCAATAATGGCCGAAAAACCGACGTACTGACCTGCTACGATGCGTCGCGTTGGAACCCGTCGAGCGAAGAAGAGGGTCAGGAGAAAGGCGTCATCGATGTTCGTGGCCGCGAAGGTCGCTATGCTGGCCGTTAGCATCCCCAGATGTCGATCCACAAAGGGCTCCATCTCTCGTCTTGCTCCGGTCAGCGGTCACGAGCGTTGCTCACTGACTCCAGGAACCTCCGCGCGAGTTCGGCAATGCGATCTGGCTGCCGTCGCCGAATCGCTTCTCGCGGAATCAACTCGCCACCAACGCCCAGCGCGATTGCCCCGGCGGCAATGAAGCTGAATGCGGTGCGCTGATTTACGCCGCCCGCGGCAATCATCGGAACGTAGGGAAACATCGCCTTCAGGTCCTTAATGTAACTGTCACCTCCGATGTGTCCACACGGCACAATCTTGACGAAATCCGGACCCAGTTTCCACGCAGTAATAACTCCTGTCGGGGTAAGGGTTCCAGGGATCACGACGACATTCTGCTCCACAGCGAACTTCACGGTCTCTGGATCAAGGCCATCGCTCGAAAGGAACTTTGCCCCTGCGTCCAGGCAGCGGCGTGCAGTCTCCACGTCGTGGACGCTTCCGGCGCCGACGATCACGTCAGGTGCGTGTTGTACGACATGAGAGATTACTTTGATGGCTTCGGGCACGGTCAACGTGACTTCGAGAATGGGGATGCCGCCGCGGGCGATGGCCTCGGCAGCGAAAAGCGCTTCCTCTGTCGTCGACACGCGAATAGAGGGAATGATCCCGAGTTGTTCGATCCGGCTCCGTACATCTTGCTTGTTCAACGCTCCGGCTCCTTGTAAGAAAGCGCACGCTACTATTGCCGCTGAATTTAAGGGAGCGCCCTAGTACCCACCGCCTGCCGCATCTGCTCCAGGGCGAGCAAGTATGAAGCGAGCGCCTGACGATAGGCAAGCTGGGTGGCGCGATAATTGCGCTCGGCGTCCAGGAAATCGAGCAGGCTCACTGCGCCGCGCTGATACGCATATTCGGCGATGTCGCGGTCTTTTTGCGCCACGTCGAGATAGCCCGAGCGGTACAGTTGCACGATGCGGTCGCTCACCCGCAATCCTTCGTAGGCGTCGCGGACATCGGTAAGGGCCTGCCCGTTGGTAGCTTTCTCCTGCTCTTGTGCTTGCGTGATGGCAATGCGAGTTCTCGCTATTTCGCCCTGGTTGCGATTGAAAACCGGGAGTGGGATGCTTCCCAGGAAGTTAACGGCATTAATCCCGTTGACGTGCGAATAGTTGCCCTGCACGGTAACGTCTTGCTTACCAATCGCACGCTGTAACTCGTACTGGCTCGTGGCTACGGTTACGCCTTGCTGGGCTGCGCGTAGATCAGGGCGATTCTGCAGGGCCTTCAATTGGAAGTCCTCGAGATTGCCCTTCAGCGGCTGATAGTCGAATGGACCTGCCACATCGTAGTCGGCAGAGACAGATTCGTAGCCGAGCAACTGTCTAAGGTCAGATAAAGCCTGAACCTTAGCTAGCTCTGCCTGCTGATAGTCGGTCTCGAATTGCAGCAACTGCAGTTTGATCTTAAGGTAGTCGTCCTCGCTGATGGCGCCTTTGTCGTAACGCAACTGGCCGAGGTCGACGGTCTTCTCAAAGCTCTTCAAGTCCTTATCGGCGAGTTCAAGCGTAGATTCGGCGAGTTGCGCGTTCACGAATAGCGAAGCGGTCGCAAACGTAAGACCACGCTCATTGTCGGTGACTAGGAAGCGCGTCTGCGCGGTGACGTCCTTCGCTGCCTGTAGCCGGTGTTGCCGCTTCTTGCCACGTTCGATCAGGTAGCTAAGCCCTATATCGGCTTCCGTGTTGTTCTTCAGATAGTCGTTCGTAGACACACCTGGATACACGTCCGGATTTTGTTTCGAAGGCGCGCCGAGAGGCAAATATTCCCAGTCCGCGAAGAGCGTCGGGTTGGGCCGGAGGTTCGCAGTAGTCTCTTCGGCTTCGCTCTGCTGAATCGTGGTTCGCGCCGCCAGCATGTTGTGGTTGTGCTGGAGCGCCATTTTGATCGCTTCGTCGAGCGTGATGCTGGTTGGTCCGGCGCTTTGGGGGAACGCCGAACTCATCAGCACATGCCCCAGCACCAGGGTCAAGACTATGTACACGCCTACCCTCCGGGGCAATACAGGACTATTCAAGGGCTGCCTCCGGTTCTGGAAGTTGATCGCCGTCTCGCGCAATCCATACATAAAACGTCGGCAACAGAACAATGCTTAGGAGCAAGTCGGAAATTAGTCCGCCGACGATCACGATTGCGAAAGGCCGTTGGGAATCTGAACCGATGTCATGCGATAAGGCCGCGGGCAGCAATCCCAGCGTAGCCACTAGCATGGTCATCATGATCGGGCGAAGCCTGAGGACGGCGCCTTCGACGGCGGCATCTGCGATGGAATAACCGCGGGCTCGTAGCTGGTTGATGTATTCGAGCATGATCACGCCGGTTTGCACTGATACTCCGAAGAGCGCCAGCATGCCTACGCCCGAGGACACGCTGAGATACGTTCCAGTAATTAGCAGCGCCAAGAAGCCCCCGACGCGAGCCAGGCCGACGTTCAACAAAATGAGCAACGCCCATTTGTACGAACGAAACATGGTGTAGAGAATGATGAAGATGACGAGGATCGTCAGAGGAACGATCAGCGCCAGCCGCGCCTCCGCGCGTTTTTCGCTTTCGTATTCCCCGGACCAGGCCAGGCTGTAGCCTGACGGCAGCTTTACCTTTTGACCGATCTGCTTAATCGCGTCCTCCACGGTTGTGCCCAAATCGCGGCCTCTCACACTGAAAGTCACCGCCACATAGCGGATGTTGCCCTCTCGAAAAATGTCGTACGCGCCATCTTTAACTTCGACGCTGGTTAACTGCGCCAGCGAAACGCGTTCACCTGTGGGAGACAGCAGGCGGACTCTTTCGATGGCCTGTTGGGTGTTGCGGTAGGGAGCCTGGTATCGGACGACCACGTCGTAGCGCTGCTCGCCGATCAACACCTGACTCACCGCGTTGCCACCGACGGCTGTCTGAACAGCGTCTTGTATATCAGTGACGTTAATTCCAAAGCGAGCTGCCAGGCGGCGGTCGATGGTCAGGTCGAGGTTAGGCTGGCCGAAATCGCGCAAGAGCTTGACGTCATGCATACCCGGGATAGCGGACATGACCTCCGTGACTTCCTCGCCCTTTTGCTCGAGAGTTTTCAAGTCGTCCCCAAAGATCTTGAGCGCCAGCGAACCCTTGGTGCCCGTCATGGTTTCTCCGACGTTGTCTTCGATGGGCTGGGAGAAGTTCCAGATCGCACCCGGATATCTGTCCACCGCGCGATTCATGGCAGCGACCAGTTCTTCCTTGTTGCGATGGAACACAGGTCTCCACTGGTCTTTCGGCTTCAAGTCGATGAAATATTCCGTGTTACCGAATCCTCCGGTGTCGGTCCCGTCGTCGGGGCGGCCGACCTCCGATACCACCGTTTTCACTTCCGGAAACGAAGCGAAGACGTAACGCTGATTGGTGGTGAACTTCTCGCCTTCCGAGAGACTTGTGCTGTTCGCCAGAGTGCCGCGCGCCCAGATGGCGCCTTCGTCAAGGTGAGGCAAGAACTCAGCGCCAATGACGCCACCAAAGCCCAGGTAAAGCGTTCCGGCCAGGGCAGCGATGCCAACGCCAGCCACGACCCCGCGATGCTGGACCGCCCACCGCAGCCGCTCGCGATACTGTTCCGTCAGATAATCCATCACTCGGTTGCGCCGTTCCTGGACGCCTTTGCGAAAAAAGATCCCCGCAAGCACGGGCGCGACCAGAACGGAGAACGTCATAGCACCCACGAGCGCGAGCGCGACCGTCCACGCCATGGGCCGGAAGAGGCGGCCCTCCACGCGTTGCAGGGTGAAGATCGGCATGTATGCGGTGATGATGATGGCGATCGCATAAAAGACCGGCCTCTGCACCTCGTGCGCAGCTTCACGAATCGCTTCCGCCGGTGTCTTCCTACTCGCCGATCCATGTCCGTTGTTCAGGCGGCTCATGTGGCGGACGATGTTTTCGACCATGACTACCGCGCCGTCCACCACCATCCCGAAATCAAGTGCGCCCAGAGAAAGCAGATTCGCTGGAATGTGGCTCAAATCGAGCCAGATCGAAGCAAAGAGCAGTGAGAACGGAATCGTCAACGCGACGATGAGAGCGGCACGAACGTTCAGAAGAAATAAAAAGAGGATCACGCTGACCAGGATCATCCCCTCAGCCAAGTTGTGCATGACGGTGTGCAGCGTGAAATGGAGAAGATCACTGCGGTCGAGCATGGGCACGATCTTCACGCCGGGGGGGAGGAGGCCGTTGTTGAGGTCGTCAACCTTCTTGTGGATGGCGTCGAGCGTGGGCTGTTCCTCGGCGCCTTTGCGCATCAACACCGCGCCCTGAATGACGTCGGGTTCGTCGATGATGCGGCCGTCTTCCATGTGATTGGCTCGAGCCATGTGGCCGAGCCGGATTTTGGGGCCTTGGGTGACCTCAGCGATATCTTTCACGCGCAAGGCGGTTCCGGTCTGGGTCTTTAGAACGGTGTCCTCGATGTCGCGCACGCGGGTAAACAGGCCCAATGCACGGACATTCATCTGCTGCATGCCCACTTCAACGAAGCTGCCGCCGGCATTGATGTTGTTGTTGGCGAGTTGCTGCTCGACCTGGCCAATGCTTAATCCGTAGGAGACGAGTTTGTTAGGATCGACGCGCACTTGGTACTCGCGCACCGTGCCGCCGAAGTCGGAGACATCCACCACATTCGGAACGGACTTGAACTGCTTCAGCAGGACCCAGTCTTCGATCGATCTGAGTTCCATAAGGTCGTAACGGGGATTTGTGCTTCGCAGGGTGTACCAGTAGATCTGTCCGGTGGTGCTCCAGTCGGTTCCGATTTGTGGCTGAAGGTTTTGACCAGGCGGAAGGTTAACCTGAGTTAACCTCTCCAGCACTTTCTGCCGGTTCCAATCGTTCACCGAAGTGTCGTCGAAGATCATGATCACGTACGACAGGCCAAAAATTGACTCGGACCGCAGAAAGCTCATGTGCGGCATTCCCGACATTTGAATCTCGATCGGAATCGTGACCTGCTGCTCCACCTCTTCGGCAGAGCGGCCGGGCCACTGCGTGATGACCGTGACGTAGTTGTCGGCGATATCGGGATAGGCTTCGACTGGAAGGTTATGGAACGAGATGGCTCCCCAGCCGGCCAGCAGGAGCGCAATGGCCAGCACCACAAACTTGTTGTTCAGCGCAAAGTCTACGAGGGCCCGAATCATTCCTTATCCTGTCCTGTTTGCCGATGCACCGGCTCAACCGCTCCTGACGGCTGCTGCTTTGGAATGTCCGCCATGAGCCGCACTCGCGAGGTCGGAAACGATTGCCCCATCCGTTATTGAGCGAGCACGTGATCCAACACCAGCGCGTTAGTGACTACTTGTTGCCCTGGCTTGAGACCTGATTTGATTTCCTGCAAGTTTGTGTTCTCGGTCAGCACGTCTCCGCTGACGACTTCCACGCGGCGAAACTTCTTGTCGGGTGCGGGAACAAAAACAAAGTCGCGATCGTGCATGCGCAGCAGAGCCGATGCGGGGACAACCGTGTGCATCTCTACGGTTTGACCGCGGAACGTGGCTTTCGCAAACATCCCCAGCCGCATCATCCCGGGATTCTCAAGTTCGAGGCGAACTTTCGCGGTGCGAATACTGGGGTCGAGCACGGCGCCTATGTTGCTCACTCTCCCCTTCAGCGCACGGCCGGGATATGCATTCAGGGTGATCTCCGCCGTATCCCCGAGCCGGACAGTCGGCAGGTCATTCTCGTACACATCGCAGACAATCCAGACCGACGAGAGATCGGAAATCGTAAACGGGCTCGGCGACGAGTACGCCTGCACAGTTGCCGCGTTGGTCACTTGCTGATCGGTGATCACGCCCGACGTGGGCGCGACGATGTCCACAATGCCCATCGGCTTGTCGGGATCGTTGCCCAGGAGACGCAGATGTTCGGTCGCGGTCTCAAGCGTGACCTTGGCATCATCCGCGGCGTCTTGCGCAACCTCGAGATCTTGTTGTGCGATGGCGCCATGGGCATACAGGTCCACCGCGCGATTCAACTGCTTCCGGGCGAGCAGTTCATCGGCGATGGCTTTGCGATAGGCGTCGAAGCCGCCCGCCACATCGTCGCTTCGAATCGTCAGCAACAACTGGCCCTTTTTCACGGTATCGCCGAGCCGCGCGTGAATCGCCACGACGCGTCCAGAGGCGAGCGAGACCACAGGAACGTTGCGAGCAACATCAGGCGTGACTGTTCCTGTAACCACTAACTCAGAAGTCGTGGGACGTTCGACCGCGGTAACGAGTGGAAACTGCTCGGCGTGATCTACCGTGAATAGTGCCGGATCCGCTCCGGGCACGATGTTCGCGGGCGGCGGCGCCTCCGCTGCCGGATCTGCGTGTGCCGTGCAACCTACAAGCACCAGCAGCGACGCAAGAGAAATAGCAAATAAGAAACGGAGCAACGCCGCAGTTCTAAACAACTGTCCAACGCTGCTCCTGTTCATGTTGCGCATTTCGTCGTCTCGTTCCCTGATCCCCGAAAACTAGAATTTCACCATGATCGCGTACCTCAGGCTGGGTTCATCCTTCCGCAGATCGGGGCAGAAACCCGCACTGCCAGCCACGCAAGTGTAGCCAGGCGTAGCGGAGAGATATGGGCCGGGCACGAACGATGTGCTTCCCACCACAGAGCCCCCGCCGGGGTTCGGAACCGTGCTGGGAAATAAGTTATCGCCCGGCGTTATTCCCCCGCGACCAGTCCAGTAAGGCACGTTTGCGTGGCGATACCCGTACTCCGTTCGGAAGGTGATGTACTGTCTAGGCATCCAGTCAAAGGTGAGCGAAGCATCCCAGGCTTTGTAGGGATCTCCCGGGTTTTGCGTGAAGTATGGCGATCCCGTGATGGCATCAGCTCCATTAATCGGAGGAAGCAGAGTTAGATAGCGCCCCGGGTTGGCCATTGCTCCGCCGCCGAGAGTGATGCCGTACTTGTCCTTCTTGAACCACCACCGGTTGTAGAGCATCCAACCGGCGAACGTCTGCTTGCTGCTGGTGGCCGTGTTGTGATGACAGTTCACGTTGTTATTAATCGTTCGACCCTGTGCACTGACGAATGATCCACTTCCGCCGTACTCGCAGCCCAGGTCGCCGGTAACGGAGAAGGCCATCTTGTCCAGGAATTTTTCCGGGTGATCGTAATACTTGACTTCAGCGCTGTCGTCGGTGTGGATACGTGAGCGGCCAAAGTGACCATCGCCACTGCCCAGCGTATCTTCACCCATGCCGTAGTTATTGAAGACGAGAGAGAGCCAGGGCTTCGGGCGATACAGGATTTGGCCGCCCAAGCCTGGCTTGCTGCCCAGTCTCCCGTAGGATTGCCATCCGTTGATGATCCAAGGCTCGATTTTCAATTTGTCTGTGGGAAACCACTGGATTCGCAATCCGTTGAAGAACCAGGGCGTATTGGATGACACGTAAGACGGTTGGTACGTCCAGTTATCAAAGTTGTAGTAACTGAAGAGACCGATGTAGGAAACGAAAATTCCAGCGTCAATGTTAAGGCCGTGATTTACATCGAAGTGATAACCGGCATTGGCCTCTGAAACGTACTTGTACGCGCCGCGAAGGTCCCACTGGCCGCGTCCAGCGCTGGCGTCGTTGCGTGGCGTGGTGACGCCAAACATCCCGTTCATGGTCAGGATGCGGGCGTTCACATTCTGCCAGTGAAAGTTGCCGCCAAAACTGATTTGCTCCACCTGGATCTCGTTCGAGCGGAAAATCTCAGTGGAACCGCCCATTGTGTCGTCTTTCGGATGGTTCAAATCCATAATGTAGTGGGCATCCATACGGATTTCCGGAGTGAAGAACTTTGAGTCCCACACCACATCTTTGTTGCGCGGATTGCCGTTTAGCCACGTCCAGTCGGCGTAAGCAAAAGGATCTGCTGGCTTCGGCTTCTCCGGTGCGCCTGCCCCTCCTTGTGGCGTATCAGCGGACAAGTTCACCGCTGTGGACTTGACAGTCTTTGGCTCCGGAACCGAAACGGGTGCAACTGGTGTTGGTGACGCGGTCGGCGCGCCCGTAGCGGCGGATCGAGTCTTCAACGCTGTCTTCAGCTCTTCAATCTCCGCCTGCAGCGCCGCCAACTGCTTCGCAACGGCCGGCGATATTTCCGGATCGGGCAAGGCTGATGTAGTTGGCCTGGCAACGCCATTTTCCGTTGAGCCCTCCACATGAGCTGGCAAATCAGAACTGGGCTCGTGCAGTGTCGCCACCTTCGTCTGGGCACCCGCTTGAGTCTGCGCATAACAGCGCGCATTCTGACCAACACCGAGAACCAACAAAAGCATGGGGAGGAGGGCTGAAGCCGTTGCGCGTCTACAAGATAAAGCTCTCATGATTGTCAAGTTAGAATCCTTTCCGGTCCGAAGTCCGGTTCTTTTCCTGCGAGCAGCAGCTCATCCAAACTGACTAAGAAGCAAATTGGCCCTCACTCTCCACGTCAGATCGCCATCACATCTGAAAACTCATAAAGAGCGAGTAAAGAGTTCGTAAACGGTAAGTAAAGCGGGTTGCGTCACTGCCTGCCTTTGTTTTCACAGAAGCGAGCCTGAAGACCGCCCTGATGTGGTGAGAAGCCTAGACGGTGCGGCATGAAGAAGCCGTGAAGATGGGAATTAATAATTCTACTAACCTGGATAAGATTCCTTGATCGGAAGGATGAAGGAGGCCTTGTATGTTACCTAACCTCGATCAGCGGGCTGCTTAGAGGGAAGCGTTTTGTGATCCGGTCGAATGCCCATCGACGGCGTTGCAGAAGCGATACCCCAACCATGGCTCGGTCACAATGTATTTTGGTTTGGCAGGATCCTCTTCAATCTTCTGACGTAGAGTCTTGACAAAAGAACGCAGGTAGTCCAGCTCAGTGCCGTATTCCGGCCCCCAGATGGAGCGCAACAGTTTCGTGTGCGTAACCGGAGCCCCCTGATTCCGCATCAGCAACGCCAGCAGTTCGAACTCCGTGGGAGTGAGGTGGACGACCTCTCCCCGCCGGTAAAGCAGATGTCGATTCACGTCAAGTTCTAAGTCGCCAGCCTGCAACGTTGTAGGCTCGATAGCATCCTCGGTCTGTAGCCTTCGAGACACCGCCCTCAGCCGAGCGACCAGTTCACGAAGGCGGATGGGCTTTGTAATGTAGTCGTCCGCACCGGCTTCGAGGGCCCTCACCACTTCACCCTCGCTGTCCTGCACTGTCACCATCACAATGCCGATCGTTGCCATGTGCGTGCGAATCTCGCGGCAGGCTGCTACACCGCCCATCCCGGGCATATTCACGTCAAGCAACACGAGGTCAAAGTCAGATCGGGCTAGAATTCCAAGCGCCTCTTCCCCGCTTCGCGCCTCTTCGACCGCAAATCCGCTGGCGGCCAATGAGGTCCGCAGTACTCGGCGAAAGACGGGTTCGTCGTCGACGACTAATGCGCTGAGCCGGTCGCTGGTCATAGTAAGCTTGAGCACTCTTCAATTTGCAACATTGTCGAATGTGCGATGGCGCAATTCTGACCGTCTCCCGTCCGGGGAAGAGCTAACCGGAAAGCAGTCTCCGGCTGGGTCTCCGTCGCCATTTCCAGATCTAGGCTCCCTCCGTGTGCTTGAACGATTCTCCGTGCGACATATAAACCCAGACCTGAACCGGGGGCCTTGTGCCGCGCTTCCTCCCCCCGGTAGAACCGCTCGAAAATACGAGACCGCTCACTCGGTCGAATCGAACTTCCACTGTTTGACGTCCGAATGCCAACCCACTCATCCTGTGAGTCAATGTTGACCATAACTGCGGAACCTGGAACCGAATATTTGCACGCATTGTCAAGCAGTTGCCGCAAAGCCAACTGCAGTAATTCGCGGTCTGCCATAACCCCGGAATGCGATCCCTCTACACGAACGACAAGTTTCCTATCGGTCCATTGTCTTGAGAACTGGTCCGCCACGACTGTAACAAGGTCCGATATGTTCGTGAGTTCCAGTCGCGGCTTAATGTCCTCGCGATCTACCTGTGCAGCGCGCAGCAATCGGGAGGTCAGCAGACTTAGCCGTGAAGCCTCCGTTTCCACAATATCCGTCAGCTCCAGTTGTTCCACACATAAAGAACCAAGTTCGCGAAGCCCTCCGGCGGCCGTGACAATCGTCGCGAGTGGCGTCTTGAACTCGTGGGCAAGGGCATCCAAAATTGCACCACGAAAAGACTCCGCCTGGGCGGCGGCCGTGGCTTGGCTTGCGTTGCGGAAGCTACGCACCCTTTCCAGCATGGCAGCAGCCAGCGCTGAAAGCGCCCCGGCCGTTAGTTCCGAGTCGCGCAGACCCTCGAAGCTAATCGCTCCAATTGTGTTTCCCCTGGCATGCAAGCATCGAGTTAGTATCCCCGAACCTGCATCCTCGCTATCTCTGCCGGAGGAACATGCGGCCCTGGTCTGCTCAGCGAGGCCATTCTGTTGATCGTCCGTGCAGTGGATTTCCCCCGTGGATGCATCAAACAGGCAAACCGCGCGAAGACCAAAAACGTCCTGAAACAGTTCGGCCGACGTAGAGCAGGTCGTCGTTTCTGGATTCAGGGCGAGCAGTTTTTGCGCTAACTGGTACAGTCGATCCACCTGATGCCGTTGACGATCCGAGATCGCGGCCTCCTTTCGCACTCGCGTAGTGAGTCGGGTAATGACCAGTCCCGTAGTCAAAAACGAAATCAGCGCCAGAATGTCCAGAGGGTTCGTAACCTCGAAAGAAAAGAGCGGAGCTGTAAAGAAGAAATCTAGACAGAGAACCGCAACCACAGAGACCACAGCGGATGACGCGAAACTCCCGGCCAGGGACTGCAGTACGATCACAATCAGGTAGATGAAACCTGTAACACTAAAATTGAGCTGGAGGCGATAACAGACGAACGCGATCAGCCCGATCAGAACACAGCCCACTACAGTGCGAATGAGGAAGGGCCAGATTTTGCAAATTTGTCTCATACGCTTCCGTGTCTTTACCACTAGCTTCCAGTGATGCAACCATCTAATCACAGCGCTCGACTGTGTCGCCGCCGTTGCCCCCGAATTGAAACATGCCGCTCTCCGACCCAAGACTTCAATGCGAGATTGCAGAGCGTCAACAATTAATCCTTTTGTTCCGAGAGACTTGGATCAGGCTCGAACGATGCGCAGACAGTAAAGGCTGTCCTGAATCGAGTCCAATTCATATTTCTTATTGCCCCCATCAGACTCTCCAATACGCCGTCGTGAGTCACAAAATGTCTAAAGCTAGCACTTCGCGCCCCCAGAGGTGGAGCAGCATCTTCTTCGGCCGCTCAGCGAGAGCGGATTTACGAATACAACCAGCAGATCGCCAGGGAAAGTTATCCGCAAGTAGCGCGGCTGGAGCAGGTGAAGAGAGTGGGGAACGCTGATCGCGCTCACCTACCTGCTGACGCTGGAAGATCCGCAGCGCTTCCGCGAAAGCCGCGACGTGGGTTGCTATGTGGGACTGCAGCCCGGACGGCGAAACTAAGGACAGAGCGAACCGCAGCCGCACATCAGTAAGGAAGGCGACCGGCATTCTCCCTCGAAAACACTTGGCTCATGCGATGCGTGGCTGGAGAGTGACTGAGTGTCCGAGGCTCTCCAGACGCTTGCTTACCCGCTCCAACATCCGGGAACGAAGATGCTAAGCGCGGTGGCGGTGCCGTCAACGGGGCAGGGTCTTGGAAAGACGCTCGTCGGCGAAACAATCGGCCTGTTGTACGGAGAGCACAATACCACCACTATCGGCAGCGCAGACTTGACCGGAAACTTCAACGACTGGGCGCTGGATAAGCAGTTCGTCGTCGGGCGACGAAATTGCGACGAAGGAGGACAACAAGCGAGACGCCTACAACAAACAGAAAGACATTATTACCCGGCGCACAATTCATGTGAACCCGAAATGCAAGCCGAAGTTTGTCCTTCACGACGCCTGCATCAATTACTGGTTTACCAGTAACGATTTGGATTGTTTCTATACGGACTCCGAAGACCGTCGTTTCTTCATCGTGACGGTCGAAGGCGACCCGCTCGGCCAGCCGTTCTTCGATGAATTCTTTGAATGGCGGGACCAGAAAAATGGCCTGAGCGCCCTGTGAAGCTGGCTGGCTTCAGTCCGAATGCAAGCCTCCCGATGACGGATGCAAAGCTCGCAGAGCATTCGGGAGAGTGGTCGCACTGAGGTCTACGATGTCGCGAAGAAACTGCTGCGACAGAGACTCCATCAAATCGACAAACACGAGTCTGTGCAGCAGCAGGCGAAACCCGCGCGCGTCGAAGATTTGTACGAGACCATGAACCTTGACCGCGAAGCGAACGGTAAGGGGCGCAAGGCAGATCTTCCGGGGAGATGGAAACATCTCGAACCAACGTTCGGAAGAATGCTTGCGAACGAAGTCACGACCGACGATATTCGCCGCTACATCGCCGCGCGGAAGAAGAACGAATCAGCCAATGCGACCGTCAACCGCGAACTGGCGACGCTCAAACGCATGTTCCGGCTGGCAACCCAATCGACCCCGCCACGTGTGCAACGCGTGCCGTACTCTCCCATGCTCGACGAACGCAAGAACGTTCGCAAAGGCTTCGTCGAGGATGCGGACTTCGATAAACTGACGGCGGAAGCCAAAGACCCATGGCTGCGGGCATTTCTCGAATGCGCCTTCACCTTCGGCTGGCGGCGCGGAGAACTGCTCGGCCTGCGCGTGCGGAACTTGAACTTCAAAACCCGCACCATACGGCTGGACGCAGGGACCACGAAGAACGGCGAGGGGCGCGAAGTTTTAATGACGGAGCGGGTGTTCGAACTGCTGCGCGCTGTAACCCTGGGCAAGAAAGCGGAGGATGCAGTCTTCACACGCCGCTGTAAGGACGGCGTCGAAAAACCTGTCACGGATATCCGCAAGGCGTGGAGGAAACTGACCACTCGTGCCGGACTTGCGGGCTTGTCGTTCACGACCTTCGCAGGTCGGGCGCAAAGGCCCTTCGCGCAGCAGGCGTGCCAGAATCGGTCGTAATGTCGATCGGCGGCTGGCGCACGCAGGCGATGTTCCGGCGCTACGCGATCGTCAGTGCAGCCGATCAGAAGCAGGCTATTGAGATGTTAGAACTGGCGCGAGCGGCGCGAGCAAAGTCATCAGCCCTCATTTCGGCCCCCATTCCTCAACCCGTCACGGACACGGTGCAGTGAAGTCGCTGTAAATGCTAGAGTTATATGCTGTGGGCCCGTAGCTCAAGCGGATAGAGCATCGGATTTCTAATCTCATCTGGGCCCTATGAATAAGGATGCAGGACACTGCAAGGCGATGAAACGACTAGGTCGCAGGGTACGCCCTGCATCGCTGTGCATGGCCTTTCAGTGACACATCTACTGACACAAATTTGAGGGGTTGCGGGGCCCTCGTCAAGAGAAGAGAATCAGATCAGCTTTGCTACTCCAGGCAAAGGAGAGGGGCGAGAATGATTCAACGGCTGCCCGTCTTGCTCTGCCCGCACTGCCAAGAGCAGACTGCTCTCCGGTATCGGCCCCTCAGAGGAACGTCTGAAGTTCAATCGTATTGGCCTACAGACAGCCAGCTTCTCACACTCGCATGCCATCACTGCTCACATTCGTCCGTTCATTGGGAACGGGACGTTCGGAGAATGGGAGTGCAAGCTGAGGACCCGAGTCAGCAACCCGGTATTTTCTGGAAGGTGGAGTTCTCGTGTGCTCACGCCCTCTGCGGCCTTCCAATCGTTGTGTACACCAGAACCGAGGATGGAGTGACAGCCGGAACAGCTCAGGGACGCGCGTACAACGTGACTCCCAAACCTGAATGCGCTGCCGGTCATCGGGGCCGGGCTAATCCGAAGTCAATTGTGAGAGTCGAGTGGACGGGCGAGGATGGATATTTGACGTAAAGAGCACCAGAGAACAGGCGCGGGAAGTGATCGAGTGGCCTTCGTCATCGGCCATTGTGTGAAACAATTGACGCTATGATACGGATCAGCCTTCCCCAGCCGGACGAACAGCGCAAGATCGGTTTTTCTTCTTCGCCATGCCGCACTATCTCGGTTAGAAACTATGTCGAGAAAAGGACCTGCGAGTTCGCAGGGCAGCCCTTTCGAATCGCAGACATTCCTTGGACTATGGGAGCGGGCTTGGCCGAGATCGGCTTCGCTTTGGAGAGTTCCACGAGTAGTGCGTCCACCAAGATCCTGTTCTGCAATATCTGCCATCTGCCAATCACTGACCTCAAAGATTCCTCTATTCAGATTCAATCGAGCAGGCGGGTTCATTTGGAATGTCACCAAAGGGACGCCATAGCCAAAGAGCGAGCGCGGTTGAAAAGCTGAAGTACGGTCGAAAAAGCGTAGACGATCACACGAAGCGCTTGCGGTTGATGGGCTTTGCAACGTTGGCAAGCAAGCGGATGCTACAATCCCCGCCATGCCTTTCAGCCCGTCCGATCTGCCGTGGTGGGGATGGCTGCTCACTGGCCTCCTGACGGGAACAGTTGCGGTGGCCTGTTGGGTATTCTTCTCGTTCCACTACGACCAAAAAAGCACGGCGAAGCGTGCCTTGGCGTGGCTCGCGTTGG
>Ga0207008_10005_pt1 | contig 70391 bp, 73 predicted proteins | sample Alteio_BWMinCont_83_FD_153489 | JGI IMG/M metagenome (GOLD analysis project Ga0207008, IMG submission 153489) | Enriched cells from forest soil in Barre Woods Harvard Forest LTER site, Petersham, Massachusetts, United States -... | ecosystem: Environmental > Terrestrial > Soil > Temperate forest >... | reverse complement strand
GCTTTGAAGCCGATTTCCTTATCGCGCTTTACTCCTGATTTGCCACCCGTCGCACCTCCGAGAGTTCCCACCTAAAACTCCCTGCGGTCGCCTTTCTTGTTGAGCTTGAGAAGCACATGGTCACCTGAAGTATTTCCATCGGGAACGTAAAGGTAGAAGACGGGGTGGCGCTCTTTCACCACGTTGTTGGATTTCGGGCCGTTCAAGAACGCGTCCCAATGAAGTCCCCTCATTCCGTAGGTGAACATGCTGCCTGCTTTGCCGCCAATTTTGGATTGGCTTATTGTCACCTGCCCTTGCAGGAGCACAAAACTGGAGCCGTCCTTCCAATACACGCCCACTTCCGGCGGCGGCAAATTAGGATCCAGACTCGTGGGGGTCGCAGATCCCACCATCATCACGGACGGCGACGAAGGATTGATCATGACCTTAATTACCGCGTCCGAAACGTTGGCCCCTTTGAGCGCCTTCAGACCGTCCAGACTGGTATCGAATGCCACGGCAGACGGGTCTGCGGCGCTTACCGCGCGGATCTTGGCAATAATCACGTCTTCTGCAAGACCCACCTGCGCCAAGTTGACGATGTCCGCGTTGGTCATTCTCTTGTGCTGGTCCTGATTTCCCTCGGATGGGGCGCAGACCAGCAGAAGGAAGCACAGGAATGAGGCGAAAACTCGAGTCATTTTCATCTGAACGTCCTCGCTGTCTCTAAATGCGGAAAATGCGGGCCAAGTGGCCCACAGCCGGCTTTTGCTTAAGCATTCGTGGTGGTTTGAACTCCACCGCAGCGGCGGGACTCGTTCACGTGGGTGACGCTTGGCAGGAAAAGAGCGCTATGGCTTCGCGGCAAGCTTCATTGCATAGTTTTCTTCGTAGAGTTGCTGCCAGCCAAGACCAATCCATTCAAACATGGGATCGTCCTGTTGCGCTTTTGGAGCCACAAACGTTCGCATGCCACGATGACCGTCGGCAAAACTAAGAATCATGGTCTGGCTTTGAATGGAATAGGTTCCACGCTGGATGCGTGGATGCTCATAAAAAGGGCTGGGGACGATTAATTGGTCCGTGACTCGATGGTCAATGAACGTACCATCGGGGAAGAACTGCAGGTACTGGTCTGTGGCAGGCGGGCCCCAGATGTATTTCCCGCCGAATCTCTTTCCCGTGCAACGGCACATGGGAATGAAAGTGTCCGAGCCGGGATCCCACGCGGGGTGGGCAACGGTTTCGTTGCGTTTGATGCGTACGGGGCGAGCAGGGTCGCCAAACTGGTTTTGCCAGACGATGTCGATCTCGTCGCCGTTCGTCTTGTAGCGTCCGACCCAGTTTTTCGTGGGATTGCTGTCGGGGCGATAGTGGGCGAAATCAAAACCGATCATGCCTTCTTGGGGAAGGCCGTAGACCATCAACCCGTCTGGGTAAAAAATAAATTGCTTGTTGGTTGGCTTCCCATCAGCGCCACCAGTGCAGACGTATACTCCCTCCAGCATTCCCGCTGGTAACGGTGGCGGTGTTTCCTGATCAGGTTGGACGCCGTCCGCAGCTGGGATTTTCGACCCGGGCAGCGCATCTCCAAAGCTCAGGTCGGCAAGAAAGGTTTGAAACACCGCCAAGTAGGCATTGTAGGTCGCCCCAGAAGGAAGATCGCTCAAGAACATGATGGTCTCGAGACGTTTCCCGTACTGCGCACCCATGAGGTAAACGTTCCATTGTTTTCCAGTTTTATCGGAAGCTAGAGTAGTGGTGTACTCGGCGTCGTAGCCTTTGCTGGAGCGCATGGTGCTAATCCGTCCGCCTTGCAGAATTCGATAGGAGCTCTGAAAGCCAGTCCACAGCTCGTTGAATGACTTTTGCAGATCGCCGTCGAGGTCGTTGGCCGCCAAAGCAATGAAGGTTGCTGTTCCCGGCCGCGGCGCCGGCGCGACGAGAAGAATGGCATCTTCTTTCTGGACCGGATTCCAGCCATTGGGCACCTTGAAAAAGAAATTTCCAAACTGCGTATACGATGCATCCTGTGCCGGGCGCTCCGCCGCTGCATGAACTACCAGGCCGCACGACGCCCACATGGCGAAGAGGGACACGGTGATCACGCGGGATTTGCGTCGACGCTCAATATTTCGGAAATCGATCAGTCGCTGCCTAAACGCTGCTAACTTACCCTTTTTCACGGCGTGACCACCGAAATCATGATGGTGCGGGTCTCTGTCGCCGTGTCAATAATTGGCGCTACGTATGTTCCAACGAAGGAAAAGGTTTGCGTCGTGTTTAGCGGCATGAAAAAAAGGTTTCGCCCTCCGGCTACGATGAAACCAGTTTGGTAGAAGGGCAAAGTGAGGGGGGGAGCCATGATGCACGGCGTGCCTGGGGGCGGTGCCAGCACCATGTCGCCGACTTGAAATACTTCCCCACTCGAGACGGTGAGTGTGACCGTGACCGACGGGGGCCCGGCCGTGATGTTGTAGTCTGGCTGCGCTCTGACGGTGATGGTGTTCCCGGCGGAGTCACTTACCAGCGTCGTGCAGAATTGAATGACGATTCCTCCCGGTTCCGTGACTGTGCCGTTTACATAGTTCAAGCTGAGGTAGTTCAAGGGTGCACCGCTAATCTCAAAATCTCCCTGGAAGCCGCCGGGAGTTGGGTTCACGGGACGCTTCCACGTCAACTGGAGTCCATCTGCCTGGACGTGAGATTCGCCGGAGGTGAAGCCCAATCCGCCAATCCCACCTGGGCCACCGCTGAACACTTGAGCCACGTCATCGTCGAAATTGAATACGAGCTTCAGGTTGGCGCACGCATCTAGTTCTTGCTGATAGTTCGGGCCAAGCAGCGCGGAAGGATCACCTCCGACAAGTTCCTGAGTTCGAATTATGGCCAACATCGCGGTCAATTGCGTCACATCGGCTTGGGTTACGCAGCGTTGGAAGGCCCGGTCATATTTTTTTACGGTTATCGAGTCTATGTGTTGAACGATTTGGTTCCAGTCATCCTTATAGGGCTGCTCGTCTTCCTCACCCGCACCGAGTAGTTGGAGGTTGCGGTTCCAGCCCACCGCCTTAGAGATGGCTTGATCGGCTGTGTCAAGATTCGTTTCCGCGGTTGCCAGGGCCGGCTCGATCACTTCCGTAAAATATTGCTCCATGAAACCGCCAAGTTCACTGGGTCCTTCAGGATCTGGCTGTCCAAGCAATTGGGCTTGCCTCGCTTCGAGCAGTTCCTGTTGGATTTCGCTGGTCAGACGATCTTCGGCATCGGTGGGAGTAGAGGACGGAGCGTTCCCCAACCCCAATCCGTATCCACTGAAATGCAAAATCGTAAACGAGACCGCATTCACGACATCGAGTGGATAGAGGAAAAATTCCTGGCCTGTTCCGTGATAACTGAACCCCACTTGCTGAGCGATCGGAACATTCGTGGGAGGCTGGATGGTCAACTTGGCCGGCTGAAAGAGGCGCAAGCCCTCGGGTGCGAGCTGCACGCCAGCAACGAGACCTCCGCTGAGCGGCATTCCAGCAGCGCTGCTCACAGGCGTCATGGTAACTACTTCGTCGCTAAGCAAGGCATTCGCAGGAACGGTGAGAGTGAAAATGGTGCCATCGGCGCCCGTCGCGATGATGGTGCCGCCGGTGTCTGCCGATACGGTTCCGCTCACCGCTTTTGTTGAATCTACCGACGGAGTCAAATTGAGCGGACTTGCCGGAAGGTCAAAAATACTTGTCGTTCCATAAGTCACATTCGCGCTGACGGAAAGGTTCACCGTACTGCCGCTCGCTTGATAGGTGCTCGAAGCCGTGAGCAGGTATTGATTGCCGGCGATAAGGTTTGTTCCGTCGAAGGTAAAATCTGCCGCTGCCAGCAAACCAGAATTGATATCACCTAGCAATAGCGGGAAGGAAGCAGGCGCCGTCACGGAGGCAACAACCCCACCCTGGGAGGTGAGGCTTATGGACGTAATCTGAACATTGGATGCAGTGCCAGTCCCGTTATTCACCACCGGAAAGATAACGAAGAGGCTGTTGCTGGAACTCCAGAAGGTAGGTGGGCCTGCGGCAAGCGACGCGGATTGTCCGCCTGAGCCGGCCGTAACCGAGATTTTGGCCGTGTTACTGAAAAATCCGTCGTTCACGGTCAACTCGGCAACGTAGGTTCCGGCCTGGTCGGCAACAAAACTGGGATTGACTGCCGTCGTGCTGGATAACGTCGCCTTTGTTCCGGCGGGAGCGTTAACTAGCGACCAGCTGTACGTTAGGTTGTCGCCATCGGGATCGTTGGACTTGCTACCATCCAGTTGCACCGTGGCCCCAGTTGCCACGGTCTGGTTCGATCCGGCATCGGCGACGGGTGGTGTGTTCGCGGTGATGCTGACTTGGGAATTGGCAGTTAGCGTGCCATCGCTGACTGTCAACTGTGCAGTGTACGCTCCCGGTTGGTCAGCGATGAACGCCGGACTAGCGATCGTTGAGTCGGAAAGTGTGGCTGAACTCTTGGGTGGATTGGCCACAAGCTTCCAACTAAATGTCAGCGTGTCTCCGTCCGGATCGTTCGATCTGCTGCCGTCAAGTTTCACCGTGGAGCCGGTGGTCACCGTTTGATTGGCTCCAGCATTGGCGACCGGTGGGAGATTCGTCGTAATCGCCATGGCGGTCACTTTAGCGCTGCTGCTGGAAATTCCGTCACTTACGGTCAACTGGATAACGAAGCTTCCTCCTACATCTGCAACAAAGGTTGGACTCACGGAACTCATGCCCGACAGCACCGCCTTGCTGCCTGCGGGAACGGTGAGCAGCGACCAGAGGAAGGTCAGCTTGTCGCCATCGGGATCGCTCGATTTGCTGCCGTCAAGCTTTACCGTCGCTCCAGTGGCCACCGTCTGGTTGGATCCGGCATTGGCCACCGGAGGCACGTTCGCGGTAATGGTGACCTGGGAATTGGCAGTGAGCGTGCCGCTACTGACCGTCAACTGGGCAATGTAGTTTCCCCCAACGTCTGCTACAAAGGTCGGAGTCACGGCGTTCGTGCTGGACAGCGTGGCCTTACTTCCGGCCGGAATCGTGAGCAACGACCAGGCGAACGTCAGCGTAAGGCCAGAAGGATCGCTCGATTTGCTCCCATCCAGCTGCACCGTGGCCCCCGTGGCCACCGTCTGGTTGGACCCGGCATTGGCCAGAGGTTGCGCTTGTGACTTCGGCGCGATCATGCACCCCGTCGCGCCCAAGACTATGATGATTGTCGCCAGTATCGCCGCCGACAAAAGGGCAAGCGAGGCTCTTGGGCATCGCCTTTTTCTTATCGTACCGATCTTCTTCATGTTCTGCTGCCTTTCGGGCGCGGCTGACTGAAGGTTGAAACGGCGCGCCGAGACATCGTCGCCAAGACGGATCGGAATCACCCTTTCTTCTTGTCGTTTGTAAGTGCGGAAAATAAGGGCAAAGTGGCTCACGGAAAGTGTGGAACAGGAGGGGCCAAACCTTCAGCCCGGTCTGGGAACAGGGATCTCGATCGAGTGCGACGCGAGTCTACGGGGAGGGCTGTGGGCCAATTTCCACTCAGATTTCGCTGTATAGGCAGGGCGTCTAGGGGACGGAGGGAGAACTCGGCGTGTCTTTTGCGAGCATTCCCAAGTTCACTCACGTCCGCTAAAACTTCCGGAGCTTGAAAAGGCCATGTCCACTTTTGTTTGCACCTCTTTGTCCGTTAAGGGGTGGCCCCCTCGGCAATTAGCCATCGATTGACTTCGCCTGGCTGCTACACTATGGTTACCGAAAAACTGCAAGTCTTTCGCCGATCAGGAGTTGCGCGCGTGGCCGAAGCCCCATCACATTCCGTCAGCGAGCTTTTGATTAAATGGCGAGCGGGTGACCAAGAGTCCCTGCAAGTGCTCATCCCGATGGTCTATGGCGAACTTCGCCGCATCGCCCAGCATCACCTCCGCCAGGAACGTCCCGACCACACCTTGCAAAGCACCGCTCTTGTGCATGAGGCCTATTTGCGTCTGATGAAGCAGGGACCTGCGGAAATCGAGAATCGCGCGCACTTTCTTGGCGTGGCGTCGCGCCTGATGCGGCAGATTCTGGTTGATCATGCCCGCGGGCGGGCGGCCGCCAAGCGTGACGGTGGGTTCAAGCTGGAACTCAACGATGAGATCGCGCGGCAAAAAGGCCGCAGCTTGGACTTGGTCGCTCTTGACGACGCTCTCAACGAGTTGGCTCGCCTCGATGCCCAACAAGCACGCATCGTCGAGTTGAAGTTCTTTGGCGGTCTAACCATCGAGGACATCGCGCTCGTTATCGGCGTATCTCGAACCACCATCAAACGCGAATGGACCACCGCTCGTGCTTGGCTTCGGCGCGAAATGGCCAAGTCGGAAAAGCCATGACTCCTGAAGAGTGGCACAAAATCTAAGAAGTGCTGGAGACGGTCCTCGAGTTGGAGCCCACGGCCCGCGGAAGATATCGGGACGGCGTATGCGCTAATCAGCGCTTGGATGATCAATTCTGAGTCGCAAACGATTCGGAAGTCATCGCGTGAAGTAGCCCGCCAGCGATTTCGTCAGTGCTGTGAATATCAGAGAGGCGGGACCCGCCTTGCTAGCCTGCTCGTGGTCTTCGGGCGAGGTAAGCCCGTCGTGGCAGTTGAACCCCGAAGGTATCCCCGCTTTGGCGTGGAACCAGTAGGAATCCCCTCCCTTTAAGGGGCCCTTTAGGGAAGGTTGGGAGCTAGTTGTTTGCGACACGTCAGCAGAGCTCGCGTCCCTGTTCTTTGGCGGCTGCGCCGCTTGACAGACATATCTTGGGACTTGTCTCTGGGGATGCGTGGGGTCACACCTGATGAGCAGTGTAGTTCGCCACAACTCGGGCCACTCTTCCAATCGCCGATAGCTCCATGAACTCTGCTGTGCGTGTCCCCTTTTGATTTGTGTAGAGGAGCACCACGCTGTTTATGCCCCAGAGCACGTCCTCAAGGTGAAAGTGGAGTTCCGGATACGCTTCCAGCCCTCGCTGGAAGTAAGCTCTCAACTTTGCCTTTCCGACCACCTTCCCATCAGGCGTACCCAGCAGCTGGGCGGCAACCGGCGAAGTCAATTCGATGGCATCCTCATAGTGCGTCATTATCAAGTCCAGATCATGGGCGTTCCAGGCCGCAACCCAATGGTTGGCCAGTTTCAAAGCTTCGTCTCTCGTCACTGCCGTTCCTCCAGTGGTCGACTCGATGATACAGCGTAAAAATATAAGGCGGCGGGAGATGTGATTGAACAACCTCACTATAGATAAATTGCCCTTGTCACTAAAACTTTGGTAAAGTGCCGCGTCGGCTATCCATTCGGATCCCCAGCATCGGAAGGCGATTATGAGCACTCTCGACTTGCGGCCGCTGTCCATCGGCGAGCTTTTGGACCGGACCTTTAGCCTGTACCGGCGGAATTTCCTGCTGTTCATCGGAATCTCGGCGATTCCGCAACTTCTGGTTCTGGCGATGCAACTTGCGCAAATAGCCTTCATGCCGACCAGGGTTCCAATTCAGCCGACGACGACGACGACGGACTTCCAGGTCGCTGGTTCCGGTTTTTCCACTGGCGGCGTTTTGGGCTTCCTCGGGGTTGCCATCGTAGGACTCATCGTTTATGTGTTTGCCTATTTGTTCTCTCAAGGCGGAACGGTCTTCGCGGTCTCCGAGCTTTATTTAGGAAGGGCGACCACAATCGGCCAATCGCTGGGCCGGGTTCGCGGTGAGTTAGGATCCCTGTTTGGCGTAATCATTCTCAACGGTCTGGTGACCGGCGTCGCGTTTCTTCTTCTGATCATCCCGGGGATCTACATGGCTTGCCGCCTGTGCGTTTGTATTCCGGCGGCTCTTCTGGAGAATCTCGGTCCTCGCGAATCGCTCGAGCGGAGCTTTGGGCTGACAAAGGAAAATGCCGGACGGGCATTTCTGATCCTACTTCTCTATTCTGTGATTCTATATGCAGCGCTATTCCTGTTCGATATTCCATTTGCAATCGGCATTCAAGTCGAGTCGCACAATCCGTCCATGGTCCGCTTGTTGACTGCCTTAATGCAGGTCGGAAACTTCGTCGCCGGGGTTTTGGTTACACCGGTGTTGACGATCGCCAGTTCCATCTTCTACTTTGATTTGCGCGTACGGAAAGAAGCTTTCGATCTGCAGTTGATGATGAATCCACTCGCCGGAGGAGTGCCAGCGCCCCGGAGCGCCACCAGCCTCTTGTCCTAAATGTCGCCGGAAAGCGCCGTCGATCCTATGTCCCTGGGCCGAGCATGCCGATAAGGCTTCAGCGTTTATCGCGCCTTCTCGCTGGACTATTTTTCGTACTGGCGATGAATTGCCTGGCGCTAGGAGCGCAGCAAGATTCTCGACCGCCCGCGGTTGCCGGCGCTAATGTGTATCCGGATGCATCGTCATTCGCGACCGCACTCGAGCGAATCGGAAACGCCATTGACAAGGAAAAGGCAAATCCTGCGGGGCTGACTGTTTTGCGCGAGGGCCTGCCTTCTCATTGGGAAGTAAGCACGGGCGAACACCACTACTCTCTTTCTGCGGCACCTTTGAGCGCCCTTTTGCGCGATGCCGAAGGAGGAAATGATGCAAAGGTTACCGCAGCTAGAGCCAAAGAAGCCGCGGACTGGGCGTTCGACCTCGCCAACCAGGCAAAAGCATATGCGGGAGCGCAAAGAAGCGGAGACTTGAGCTCTCGGACGGCACTCGAGCGAATCCTTTCCCGGCGGGAATTCGGCAGCGTGAAGGGGCCTTCCGCCTGGGATCTGTTCCGGCAACGAGTCAACCGCTGGATTGAAGAACTCCTGGTGCGCTTCTTGAGACAGATCGGCCGCTACCCCATGGGCGCCACTTTCCTATTCTGGTTGGTCATTCTGGCTGTAGTTGTGTGGTTGGCCGTTTTCCTGTTTCGCTATTGGATCAGGCGCGAGGCCCGGGACGAATTGCGGGCACTCGATTCCGTCGATTCCGTCGCCTATGTTCGCACCTGGCAGGAGTGGGTCCAGGCTGCGCGCGCGGCTGCCACGCGCGGAGACTTCCGAGAAGCAGTGCATTCCGCTTACTGGGCGGGCGTCAGTTACCTCGAAGATAGCGAGGTGGTGAGAAAGGATCGCACGCGCACACCGCGCGAGTACATGCGCTTGGTTTCGCACTCCACGCAACTGGTAGCCTCGGGCCGCAAAACCCGTGAGGCGCTTTCAGCTCTGACGGTGGTTCTCGAGCAGGTCTGGTATGGCATGCAGCCGGCCAGCGATCAGGATTTTGCAAAAGCCATGCAAAGTGTTGAGGCGCTCGGATGCCAGCTGCAATAGCTTCCGGAGATCGCAAGATTTTGCTCATCGCAGGGGCGGTGCTTGTTGTGCTCACCGCCGGGCTTGCATTTGTGGGAGGCGACCCCCAGGAGCATGGGATGTCGATTCCATCCACGTACTCCGCCAGTCCCGGAGGTGCGCGTGCCGCGTACTTGCTTCTAGAAGAGCTGCACTACAAAGTTTCGCGCTGGGAACGCTCGCCTACCGAGCTTCCCATCGGTGATGCAGGCGCTGTCTTGATCATCGCCGACCCGCTGGAAGCTCCGACGAAAGAGGAGGTCGCAGCTCTTCAAGATTTTGTCGCCAAAGGTGGCCAGGTGATTTTCACCGGGGAGCGGATCAAGTCCTTCTTTCTCAAGGCCAAGGTGGAAGAGAAATTTCCCGAGGCCGAATGGCAAACATTCGCCGCGAATATCCCCAGTAATTACACCGCGGGCGCTCCAAAAATTGTTCTACAGACAGGCACGGCCTGGCAGACTCCGGAGGCCAGTCAACTTGCGCTATACGGCGATGCTGGGTCTCCCGTGGTTGTGAGTTGGCGAATTGGAGACGGCAGAATTCTATGGTGGGCGGCGGCGACGCCCTTGACGAACTCCGGTATCTCCCGCGAAGGCAACCTGAATTTCTTTCTCAATGCGATGAACTTTCCACTGCCGGATGAAAAGACGGCGGTGAAAATCTACTGGGATGAATATTTTCATGGAGAACGGACGTCGCTGTGGAGCTACGTGCGAAAGACTCCCGTTGCCTGGGGCCTAATGCAGATTTCGATCCTCGGCTTGATAGTTATTTTTACGTTTGGGCGGAGGAGCGGCCCGGTCGTGCTTCCACCCGTCATCTCGCGTCTTGCTCCACTGGAATTTGTGGATACGCTTGGAGGGCTCTATGAGCGGGCGGGAGCCGAGCCTGCCGTGGTGGGTTTTGTCTACCAGCGATTCCGTGCGACCCTTTCAAGACAATTGCGCATTTCCTCAAGCGCGAGCGATACGGAGCTCGCGGAGGCGGTTGAAAACCGCCTGGGCTGGAAGGAAAGCGGCTTGAAGACGACGCTGGCGCGCGCCTTAGTGGCTAGCCGCGCCAGAAAGGTGACGCCACAGGAAGCGCTCGGCTTAGTCAGGGAACTTGAGCAGTACGAAGAGCAGCTTGGCTTGAAGAAGAAAATTGCAAAGGAGAAATCCTGAACGTGGAAAACATCACACGACTCGCCGAGCATGTTCGAACGGAAATGTCGAAGGTCATCGTCGGCCAGAAGGAAGTCATCGACCAGCTTCTGATGGTACTGATTTGCGGCGGTCACGCGCTTATCGAAGGAGTTCCCGGGCTTGCCAAGACACTGGCCGTCAAGACGCTAGCGAAAATCTGCGGGCTCGGCTTCCAGCGCGTGCAATGCACCGCCGACCTGATGCCTGCCGACGTGATGGGCACAAATATTTTCAATATGGCGACGAGCGCGTTTTCGCTGCACCGCGGACCCGTTTTTACGGATCTGCTGCTCGTGGATGAAATTAACCGGACTTCGCCGCGCACGCAGGCGGCGCTTCTTGAGGCCATGGAGGAGCGTCAAGTCACCATCGACGGAACGCGCTATCCGCTCGGCGAAAACTTTACAGTGTTTGCCACGCAAAACCCCATCGAATTTGAGGGTACCTACCCGCTTCCGGAGGCGCAACTCGACCGGTTCCTCTTGAAAATCCGGCTCGACTATCCTTCTGCTGTGGAAGAGGCCGAGATCCTGGGGCGGTACGAACAGGGATTTGATCCGCGGCGGTTGGATTTGATTTCGATTGTTCCTGTGGACCCGGCTTTGTTGGCGGCCGCGCGGCAAGACATCAGCGCAGTCCGCATCGAGCCATCGTTGCGGCCTTATATCGTTACGCTGGTGCGTCGTACGCGTGATTGGCCGGCTCTCTCGCTGGGAGCCAGCCCGCGTGCCGCGATCGGCCTGCTCTTTGTTGCACGGGCGTTGGCGGGGGTCGAAGGCCGGGATTTTCTGATTCCCGACGACATCAAGACCGCGGCCTTGCCAGTTCTGCGCCACCGTGTGCTGTTGAAGCCGGAAGCAGAGCTGGAAGGATTGAATTCCGACCGAGTCGTCGCGGAACTGCTTGCCACTGTCGAGGTTCCCAAGTGATTCATTCCGAGCCTCTGAGCCCGAATTCCGTGACGGCGCGCGCAAGGAAGCGCGGAAGATTATCGTTTGCATTCGGCCCCAGATTTTTCGTGGCTTTGCTGCTCGGATTCGTTGCGCTGGGCCCCGCCTGGTGGTTTCGACAGGCTATCGCCGTCATGTTCTTGTGGGACGGTCTGGTGGTGGTCGCTTGGCTTTGGGATTTGTTGCGGCTGCCGAGACCGGAGAAATTGGAAGTTCAGCGGGTTTGGGAGAAAAGGCCATGTCTCGGAGTGCCCGGCAACGTCACGGTAGAAGTCCGCAATGGCGGGAATATATCCATACGCGCGAGGGTCGTTGACGAAACGCCTGCGCAATTGCGAAGTGCGCCGCCCGATTTGGCATTGCTGGTAAAGGCGCGCTCTTCCGCCGAGGCGCGCTATAGAGTGATGCCCGCCGAACGAGGTGATACGAAGCTGGGCAGGATTTTTCTTCGCTATCAATCACCGCTGGGATTGGCGGAGCGGTGGGCGGTAGCCGAAACGCAGCAAACCATTCGAGTGCTTCCAAACCTCGAACAGGCTCGACGCCAAACGCTGTATCTGATTCGCAGCCGTCAGGTGGAGCTGGAAAAGCGGCGGCGACGACAGCGCGGCATGGGGCGTGAGTTTGACAGCTTGCGAGAATATCGCGAGGGCGATGAGCCTCGCGACATTTCCTGGACGGCGACGGCTCGCCGCCGGCACCTCATTACTCGCGTCTTCCAGATGGAGCGCAGCCAAAACGTCTGGCTGGTGCTGGATGCCGGCCGCCTCCTGCGCGCACAGGTGCGGGAAGAGGGCGACGCTCCGCGATTTTCGAAACTGGACTATGCGGTAAACGCCGCGCTCTCTCTGGCTCAGGTCGCTCTTTATTGCGGTGATCGCGTGGGTTTACTGGCGTACGGGCGCAAGGTTCAACAGAATTTATACGCCGGCCGCGGCGCTCATCACCTGCGAGTGATTGTCGAATCTCTTGCGCAAGTTCGTGCGGAGGCTTTCGAATCGGATCATGGGCGAGCCGTGCGAGCCTTGCTGAACGCGCAGAAGCGGCGAAGCCTGGTGGTGTGGATCACAGATTTCGCGGAAACAGCGACCATTCCAGAAGTGATTGAATATGCGATGCAATTGACGCCGCGCCACCTGGTTGTCTTTGCGGCCATGGGCCAGCCAGACCTGAAAGCCTTAGCCCAAACCATTCCCGCCGTTACCGCGGATTTGTATCGCCACGGAGCGGCTTTGGAGATTTCCCAGAGACGCGACATCCTGCTGCGCGGTTTGCGGCAGCGCGGTGTTCTGGCGCTCGAACTGATGCCAGGAATGCTGGCAAGTGCGCTGGTGACACAATACTTGAATATTAAGGAACGCAGCCTGATTTAGCTTGGTTCAGATTGGCTGCGGCTGCGAAGAACCTGCTCGCAGCAAATAAGCGCTGAGCGCAGCAAACAAAACCGCGGCAAGCAGAAATTTGAGAGGCATGGCAATTCCGGATGGAGAGACAAATCCTTCAATGATTCCCGCGACCACCAGCATGGGCACAATTCCAATCATCAGGCGCGCCGCACGACCCCCTGCCTGCGCCAGAGATTCGCGCCGCGGCAGCAAACCGGGAAAGAGCATCCCTCGCGCGATCTCCAGGCCGGCGCCGCCGGAGATGAAGATCGCCGGCAGTTCGAGTACGCCATGCGCCGCGACGAAACTCCAGAGCTGGAGCGCCATCCCCGCTTGCCAGGTGGCGGCGCCGATCACGCCGATGAGCATGCCGTTGGTCACCATCATATGGACGGTCCCAATCCCCGCGGTGATGCCCAACGCAAACGTCGCGAAGCATACCGCAATGTTGTTGGTCATAATGCCTGAAGCGGCGAGCGGCTTGACCGTCACGATGGATTGCGTCCACATCTCCCGCTTCTCGATCGTGTCCATCATCTGTGGGCCAAGCATGCGATGCGCGAAGGCCGGATCATGAATGGTCACGGCCCAGGTCGCGACTCCCGTTATGACGAAAATGAGAAATGCCAGCAGGGTTTGCCGGAACGTTTCGCGGAAAACCTGGGGAAAGGTTTGTGCGTAGAAACGGACGAGCCCGCTCATTTTTTGCTTGTGGCCCATATAGATAAGGTTGTGGGCTCGTCCTAGAAGTTGATTGAGGTAAAAAGAGAGCTGATTGCTGGTCACATCCTCGCGCACGGTTGCGAGGTCCGAGGCCGTCTGGCGGTACAATAAGCCTAGTTCCTGCAATTCGCGATGATCGAGGGCGGAAATGCCGCCCTTGTTTGACCGGTCGACCAGCTGCTCAAGCCTGGCCCAGTACGTTTTTCGTTTTTCCAGCCAGCGCGTGGAGATCATGACAGAGCCATCACAAATTCATGTTCCCGGTGATTTCCGGGACAAGCTTACCATCGAAACACCGGAACAAACCCAAATCGAGTTTGAGGTTGCCGGGATTGGCAGCCGGTTTCTGGCACTGGCCTTTGATACCCTGGTGCAAATCCTGGTCGGGATCGGCCTGCTGGTGATTCTCATAGTCGCAGGTGTGGCCCTGCCCAGCGCGGCAAGAAGCGGAATCTGGTTCCTGGCCATCATAGTGCTCGCTTATTTTGTGCTTTATTTTGGATATTTCGCCATTTTTGAAGTCCTATGGAATGGCCAAACCCCCGGGAAAAAGAAAGAGGGTCTTCGCGTCATCAAGGATTCCGGACGGCCGATTACGCCGGCGGAAGCGGTCGGCCGCAACTTGATGCGTATCGTGGATCAGCTGCCCGTGCTCTATGCGGTGGGAATTTGCAGCGTGCTGCTAAGCCGTCAAAACAAACGCCTCGGCGATTTTGTTGCGGGTACGATTGTCGTTCATGAAAAATCGCTGCTGGACGCCAAGCCGGTCTGGGAAGCAACTCCTACTGCGCAACCAAGGCTCGCAACCACGTTCGGCTCGGAGCGGCTTAGTCCAGAGGAGCTTGCCCTCGTAGAGGCATTCTTGAACCGGAGGAGTTCGCTGCCCTCCGACGTGCGTTTCCGTATGGCGGAGCAAATCGCCGGACAGATTCGGCCGAGAATTTCCCTGCCTCCCGGCGAATTGCTCAGCGCCGAGAAACTCCTTGAGATGCTGGTGCAGGAGCGGCGGTCCAGCGCTGGCTACTCCTGACCCGCGGAGACCATGCGATGGAAGAGAAGCTCCAAGTTCAGAGAGCGGGGAAGAAAAGCTCCTTAGAGTTCGCCCTCCATCCGTGGATGGACTCGGGCCTTATCAGACTTGGCGTTTGGCTCTCGGCTCTGTCGCTCATCTGAAGAGAATAGCCGTTTGCAAGGTAAGATGGGATATCGCGGTGGTCGTTAAGCGGAATATAAGGACCTTTCTTTCCCAACTGGACGTGGTATCGGTCGTCTTTGAATCGATGCGGAAGCAGACGGGTACCGCGATTTTTACCGCGAGACACTGTAGCAAACAACATGGAACTCCTCCCAAGAAGTAGCATCCCGCCTATTCTATAGACGGGGAGGCTGCGCTGTAAGAGGTCCGTCTGTGGAAAAATGTGCATGCTTTTTTCTGGGGTGATTTCTCCGGCGAAACGCAACCTTCTACCTGGTCTGCTAAGTGATCGGAAACTTCAGATCCACATGTACGGCGTTAGCCCGGCAGTTGGCTTTCGACTGTCAAGAGTGGCGGATTCGCTAAGTCACTGAAAATAGGTTCTGGCCCCAAAGGGGTATTCTCCGGAGGGCCTGCAACTCGCTGAGATTGCTGTTATTGACAACGCATCGCTACTAAGACAATGTCGCGTTAAGGAGATGCCCCGATGAAGGCACTCAGTCAAGATGAAATCCTGAAAGTTCTCAAAGCAGTCAGCGATAACCCACGCGACCTAGCGATGATTCTGATTGCCTTCCGCCACGGCATGAGGGCATCGGAAGTCTGCGGGCTAGAATTGAAGGACGTGGACTTGAAAAACAGCGGGATCACGATCCGCCGACTCAAGGGCAGCCTGAAAACAACGCAACCGCTGGCCGATCTCCAAGGGCAGCCGCTAGTGTCTGAGAAGCGCGTATTGCGCGCGTGGCTGGCAGAACGCGGGAGCCATCCTAGCAAATACGTCTTTACGTCTCAGAAGTCTGGCAAAATGCACCGGAGCCAGTTCTACCGCGTATTCGCAGCCGCCGCGAAGAAAGCTGGATTGCCAGCCGACAAACGGCACCCGCACTGCCTCAAGCACGCGCTAAGGGTTGCGCTTGTCGGAGCAAACGTCAACCTAGCCGTTATCAGACAGGCTCTCGGCCACAAGTCCATCGCCAGCACCGCCATCTACACCGTGCCCACGGATGAGACTGCGGGTGAGGCCGTCCTGAACGCACTGGCGTCCACGTTCTAGGTCATGAGCTATAAGAAAATTCTCATCGTGGATGACGATTCGGACGTGCGCGAAGGTCTGCATGTGCGCCTTACGGCGAACCACTACGAAACTTTCGTTGCGACTGATGCGCTCTCTAGTTTGGTTGAGGCACGCAAGCACCAGCCAGATTTAATTATCCTGGACCTCGGTCTTCCTGCTGGCGACGGTTTCCTCGTGATGGAAAGGCTCAAGACATTCCGCTCTCTCGCCCTGATCCCTATTATCGTTGTCTCCGCTCATGATTCTTATCAAAACCGGGAGCGCGCTCTTCGCGCCGGGGCCAAAGCCTTTCTCCGCAAGCCCGTGGACAATGCCGAACTGTTGGCGGTCATACGGCGAGTCCTGGGAGAACCCTTGGATCAGGGCAACTGAATGCCAGGGGTTGTTTTTTGTGCCCGCAGAAAATGCATCAAAATGTTTGAATCGATGCGTGATTCGGGATTTTTGGTCTGCAAAGCATTGAGTTCTCTAGGGACAGTTTTTGTCATTATGCGAAGTATTGATGCATTTCGGGGGGTTATCTAATGTTCGCCCAACAAAAAACCAGAGGGCCAACCCGCCGAACAGGAACATGAAGTATATTGCTCGCTCACCTCCCATGATGGGTGGTATGTAAGGTGATACCCAGGGCATCGCAAAAAATCCGTTTGGCAAGATCAATGAGCAGCAAAACAGGGCCGTTCAATGCGAACCACAACATAATCTTGCGGCTGGGCTCTGCAAGGGGGAGAAGAGGCCACCCAACCATGCCTATCGATACGACAAAGTGCACAAGAGGCAGGACCGCTGCCATGCTTAGTTTCCGCATACGTACGATCCTCCGCCCGGCACGTTGTCCAACAAATAAAATGGCAGCTGACCGCTAGACCCCCTCCATCGCCCTTACCCAAGGGCCACCCATCGATCGTGCCTTGATATCCCCCAAACGAGGCCCTGCCAATTTAAGCTTCATACGGCAAGGCAGGCTGCGCGGGACTTGGTAGTAACGCGTTCTAGACAGTCAGCGCAGCTCCTGTAAACTTTTTGCTACCCTCGTTCGTATTCCTTTTATCACACTACGCGGCTCACTCCGCGGAATGGACATTCATGCGTCTTGTAGTGGACAACTTGAGCAAAGAATATCGCGGGAAATTGCAAGCGCTACGCAGCGTCAAGCTTACGCTCGGTGCGGGTGTTCTCGGTTTACTCGGACCCAATGGTGCCGGGAAATCTACGCTGATGCGCATTCTCGCAACGATCACGCAGCCCACCTCGGGACGTGTTTTGTGGAACGAAACCGAAATCGCGCGCAACCCAGACGTGCTTCGCGCAGTGCTCGGTTATCTGCCGCAGGACTTTGGCGTCTACCCCAATCTCAACGCATTCGAATTCTTAGAGTATCTCGCCGCAGTCAAGGGCATCGCCGCGGGGGCGGCCCGGAAACGCATTGCAGAGCTTCTTGAACTCGTCAACCTCACCGACGCGGCGAAACGGCCCCTAGGCGGCTACTCGGGCGGGATGCGTCAGAGAGTGGGTATTGCTCAGGCGTTGCTGAACGATCCGCAACTTCTAATTGTCGATGAACCGACGGCCGGCCTCGATCCTGAAGAGCGGATGCGCTTCCGCAACCTTCTTTCGGAGCTTTCCGGAGAGCGCCTCGTTATCCTCTCGACGCACATCGTTTCTGACGTCGAGGCGGTGGCAACGGAAATCGCCATCTTGTCGCATGGACAACTCCTCGCGCACGATTCACCGGAAGTTCTTCTTTCGTCAGTCTCCGGAAGAGTCTGGGAAGTCATTGTGCCGAGCGCGGAACTCGCGTCGCTCCGTTTGAAGCATCTTGTTAGCAGTACAGTCCACCGGAGCGACGGCGTTCACGCTCGTGTCCTTGCAGACGATGCTCCCGAAAAAACGGCACGCTCTCTGGAGCCCTCGCTAGAGGACGCCTACCTCGCGGCGCTTTCCAAACAGCGCAGCGCGAAAAACGGAGCCGCGACGTGAAGCAAGTTCGCGCCGTCTTTGCCATCGCTCGCGCTGATTTCTTGGAACGAGCACGTCGCTACAGCTTTTTCCTCACGCTTCTCTTTGCCGTCATCCTTGGCTACTCCGCCGCCAGCGGCAGGATTTACCTCCGTCTCGGCGACTATCGCGGTGTCTACACTTCTGCGTGGATTGGCATGATGGTCGCGATGGTCACCACGTGCTTTGTTTCCCTTGTCGGTTTTTACATCGTCAAGAACGCCATCGACCGCGACCGCCAAACAGGGGTCGGCCAGATCCTCGCCACCACTCCGCTTTCCAAATCCTCCTACCTGCTCGGTAAGTTCCTCAGCAATTTTGCCGTCCTCGCCTCGATGGTCGTTATACTCGCCCTGAGCGCTATCGTCATGTGGTTTTTCGCCGCTGAGGACCCGCACTTCGATTTGTGGGCCCTAGTCTCTCCGTTCTTATTTATTGCTCTCCCAGCGATTGCTCTCACTGCTGCGCTCGCTCTGCTCTTCGAATCGCTTCCGGTTCTTCGCGGCGGCGTGGGCAATGTAATCTGGGTATTCGCTTGGTCGCTTGGCATCGGTCTGCCGGAGCTTACCGGACTGCCCTGGCTCGATGCCTCTGGACTCATGACGGTCAGCGAACAAATGATGGCCGCGGCGCGCGCGACGATTCCTGGTTACACGGGCGGATTTTCGCTGACGTTAAACTTCGAACCGGTGACGGTCGCGCAGACTCTTCGGTATCAAGGAATTCAGTGGAGTAAAGAGCAATTGTTTTTCCGGCTGCTGTGGTTCTGCATCGCCTTCGTCCTGGCGTTGCTTGCTGCGCTTTTCTTCGATCGCTTCGATCCGACACGCTCGCTGGTTCCTTCATTGCGCAGAAGTAAGCCAGGAGGCCAACTAGGGGAAGCCGGGGACGTGCTCAGCCCTGCGTCATCCGTAAGTATCGCTAGGCTCCCCGCCTCCATACATCTAACCTCGCTCGCGAGCGCCGCTCACGCCGGTACTCTTGGACGTCTCTTCGCTGCTGAACTGCGCCTGGCTCTGAAAGGACTTCGCTGGTGGTGGTACGTTGTTGCGGCAGGACTCCTGGCGGCGCAATTTTTTGCGCCGTTGGAGTTGTCACGGGGACCGCTCCTCGGCGTTGCCTGGATCTGGCCAATTCTCATCTGGTCAGCAATGGGCGCACGCGAATCGCGCTTCGGAACCAACGAGCTTCTTTTCGCTTCCGCTCGGATTCTGCGGCGACAACTACCGGCTTGCTGGTTCGCCGGCGTCGCGGTTGCCTTGCTCACAGGCATGGGTGCTGCGATCCGTTTGTTCCTCGCCGGTCAGAATGCCAGTCTCGTGGCCTGGCTCGCCGGCGCGCTTTTTCTTCCCTCGTTCGCGCTCGCTCTTGGGATCTGGAGTCGTTCCAGCAAACCGTACGAAGGTCTGCTGACCGCGTTGTGGTACATCGGTCCGATGAATCGCACACCTGGTCTGGATTTCACGGGCGCTGCTAACGGTCCCTTAACGCTGAACTACAGCGTCATCTACCTCGCTCTTAGCACCGCGCTTCTCACCCTCGCGTTTTTCGGCCGTGCTCGACAACTCCGCTCAGACTAGGAACTTTGCAGCGACCCTTGGTGAACCGATGCGCTGCGAGGCGGCAGCAGGGGCCTGCTTTTCCTTCAACCACGCGGCGACCTCATCGGGATCGAAGCGCACCGACCCTGGAATGCGAAACGACGGAATGCTTCCGCTCGCCGCCATCTTATAAATGTGTTGTGGAGTGACACCGAAGAGTTTCGCAACCTCAGCTCCATTAACGCCTGCGGCCATCGGTTGTGAGTGTGTGGAAACCAACCACCGTCCAGAAGCCATGCCCAAGGAGTACCAAATAGAAAGCCGTATCCAGCAATGTGCTTGCGACGCAAGCGCAGTCGGTCAACAGCAAGAACAAACGCGTTCAATACAGCCGCAATCGCAAACGGCAATGCGAGTAATAGTCGCTTCGTCCAACTCATCTTTATAGCTCCGACCTAAGACCAGCAGAGGTCGTAGCGCGTGCTGAGGGTGAAGCAGGCAGCAGTCCTCAGAAACTTGCAACAGCCGCAGTTTCGGTCGGACACGTTTCGAATATTGGAAGCAGCCGAGCGATTTCCAACGCTTGCCTCAAGTTCGGGCCGAGATTACAGAGCTTGAGCCCTCCGCCTTTGGCTTTTGTCTTTCGATGCATTTCGATAAGTGCGCCGAGGCCAGCGCTGTCAACATAGTTGACGTGCTCCAGATTGATGACAATCCGTGTGGCGCCGGACGCAAGGAGATTGTCGATCATTGCACGCAACCCGCTGCTCTCTTGTCCGAGCGCAAGGCGCCCTTTGAGCGCCAGAAGGTAGATTCCATTCACCTCACGCTGTGTTATTTCCAAAGGCATCGTTGGCCTCCCCAAGGAGCATTACGTGAATTCGCGAATGCATCCATAATAGCCTCCGGACTCCCGATACCAAAGGCTCGATTCTTGCGGGCAGTTCAAGTTGAAGAGATCGCCCTCTGTCGTCCAAGTGACTGATTGGGGCAGACCGGTTCTGACCAGACTGGACCGAGAACCCGCTGTCCGATACGCTTGCGAGATGAGGCCACGCCGCCGGGAGGGCTCCAATTCAGGAATCGCGTTGATGGCCCTAGCTGTAGGTCTGTGCTCCCTGGCAAACCCGATTCAGGCAAAGTGTCCAACGTACTCCGTACAAATTCACGGAAAGATTGAGTGTTCGTTCAGAGCTGACGTTAGAGTGGTGGCGACTCTCCTTTTTTCTGGCCGTAAACCGGAAGCGCCCGCGAGGGAAACGGCTATGGACATTCAAGACGGGGCATTTGGTGGCCACGTGGCGTTCAATACCTACTCGTCGTCCGACCTGCTGAGTGGCGATCGGTGCCGCAATCATCCCGAGAGCGTACTTATTAGGCTTATAGAAGCGGATGGCGCCGAGAGTGACCGCAGATTGCTGAAAATTCCCACTGATTTCAGTTTCGACGAAAAACAGGGGGAATACACGGCCCGGTCCGACGTAGTGCTGCACGGCCACTGCCTATCCAAATGAGGCAAACCGCCGCCGGTTCCTTCGTAAAGTCCGACCTACTCGCGACTCGCCCGAAAAACCAATAGGCTTAACGGCGAAGCCTCCAATACCAATTGGCTCGGCAACAAAGTAGAATTGCCACGCTTGACACTCGCTAAGCTGCACGGTCGCAGGTTGCTGCGCGGGACAGCGACATTAGGTAAAGAAAACGATGTTTTTCAAGATAGCGCTCTCTGTCTTTGCCGCAATTGTGGCTCTTCTCGTCTTCGCCGCTACCAAACCGAACTATTTCCGGGTGCAACGGTCGATCAGTATCCACGCCTCCCAAGAAAAGGTGTTCACCTTCATCAATGATCTTCACTCCTGGGAAGCATGGTCTGATGACAACAGAGGAGACGGAAAGGTGCAAAAGATCTACAGCGGTCCTGCGAATGGCACGGGTGCGGTGGCAGAATGGCACAGCAGCGGCCGCGCCGGGACCGCCAAGATGATGATCACCGGATCCGTGGTACCAAGCAAAGTTTCAGTGAGGGTGGACTGGCTCAAGCCATTTGAAGCGCACAATCTCAACGAATTCGCAGTTGAGGCCCGGGGAGACCAGGCAGAAGTCACGTGGAGCATACAGGCTTCAAACCTATATCCCATGAAAGTGATCGGAATATTCGTTAACATGGAATCCGAATTTGGAAAGCACATGGAGTCTGGCCTCAAGAACTTGAAGAGCGCGGCTGAACGATAGGAATCAGGACCCAGCGCTGGCAGGGCAAAGCCGACGTAGAATCAGTTTCGGTGTCACAAAAAGGTCCGGCTAAGAGAAGACTTAATACCGGGAGCACACAACGGGTGTAGGAAGTAATGGCAGTAAAGGGTGCAAAGTGGCGAATGCCGGGAATGACGAAAATAGCCAAACGCAGAGCCCGTCTGCGGGCAGGCGCAGAGCGCGCGGAGAAACAGCATGAAACGTTGGATGGGGTTGCTGTTTGTGGAGCTGCTCACGGTTTGCTTGGCGCAGGGCCAAGGTGGCGCTGGAACTGCGGTGCGCGTCGCGCTTGTGAAGATGCCGTACGTCGGCGAACGAAATGTACCGGATACGTCGCGCGGGCCGGACTACCTGGAGGAAGGGGGCATCCGAAAGCTGCTTGAGCAGCAAGGCGTACAGGTCAAGGCCACCGATACAGTAGCGCTCACTACGGAGGAGGCGAAGGCTTACGGCTCCTGGAACCGCCTGGCGTTGGCGGCGGGCGATATGTCCAAGCTGGTCGCGGAGCAACGGCGCGCGGGATACTTGCCGATCGGATTCCTGGCGAACTGCAACGGGCTTTTGGGAATGCTCAGCGGGCTGCAACATTCGGGGACGGGCGCGAAACCGCTGCGCGTGGGAATGGTGTTCATCGATGCGCATGGCGATTTCAATACACCGGAGACGACGCTGAGCGGTATGCTCGGCGGAATGCCGGTGGCCATCGCGGCCGGCCAATGCCTGACGCGCATGCGGATGAAAGCGGGTCTGGAACCTGCCGTACCGACGCGACACATCGTGGAAATGTGCGTGCGGGATACGGATCCGCTCGAACAGGAATTGCTGGACCGCTCGGAGATTCAACAACTCACGCTGGAGGATGTGCGCACGCGCTCGGCGAACCTGCATCGGGAGATGAAGCGGCTCTCGGAACTAACCGACTTAATTTACGTCCATGTGGATATGGACGGGCTCGATCCCAGCGAAGTGCCCGGAGTCGCACTTCCCGTACCGAACGGCCCAAGCAGTCTAGAGCTAGCCGCGGCGCTCACGGAGATTTTCAAGTACCAGAAAATGGCGGCGTTCGGCGTGGCCGCGATGCCCTTCGACGAACAGGACAAAACCGGGATTTCCCGGAAAGCAGCGTACAACCTAATTCTTGGCGTTGTGAAAGGTGTGAACGAGCGTAGCAAGCAGTAGCTCGATTTCCATTCCGCGGAGTAGGGCAGCCACTTTTGTGGCCGCAGCATAATGTCCGGGGAACGTATTTGGTGATACCGAGTGGAAAGAATTTCTGGACACGATCGGCATCCTCGGGAAGAGACGCGGTCCCACCGTCTTCCAGTTCGAGTTCTTCAGTCGCCGCGACCAGAAAAGTGACAAGCATATTCCGCTTCATGATACACATCGCGATTCAGAAGAGCATAATCTGCGACGTACTTCGAAAGACGTGCATTGCCGTCCGTGCTCTTCTATGTGCTCGCAAGTTCGACTGTCCAGATGACTGTCGCTCCAGAGGTCGCAGCTTCGAGTCCCATCGTCCCTGCCATTCTTTCAAAAAAGCTCAACCATGATGCAAAGTTTACGCAGCGCACTCATCTACGCCGCCAGCCTCGGAGCAAGCATCGGTACTTTTTTCTTGATTCGGTCCTTCGAACCCTCGCCCGTAACCAGAGGACCACAAGGACCTGCCAGACTCACGATCTCCGAGACCCCTGGCATTTTGCTTCATGTATTGCTCACGCTAGTTGTCGTTCTTGTCGTAGCCCGAATTCTTGGCGCGATGTTTCGCAGGCTGAATCAACCACAGGTAATGGGAGAAGTGGTCGCCGGGATTCTTCTGGGGCCATCCTTTCTTGGTTGGTTGGCCCCGGGGGTTGCTTCTCAAATCCTGCCCGCGAATACCGCACCCTATCTCGCACTGATCTCTCAGGTCGGCGTGGTGCTCTACATGTTCCTGGTCGGTCTCGACCTGGATACGGATCTCTTGCAAAAGCGTAGCCAGGCTGCCATTGCCATCTCTCATGCCAGCATCGTCGCCCCCTTTTTGCTAGGCGCGGCATTCGCACTCTGGTTATATCCCCGGTATTCGACCGGTGCATTCTCCTTCACCACATTCGCTCTCTTCATCGGGGTAGCCATGTCCATAACCGCGTTCCCGGTGTTGGCCCGCATTCTCACCGATCGCGGTATGCAGAAGACGCGCCTGGGAGTGCTGGCCCTGGCCTGCGCTGCGATCGACGACGTCACCGCGTGGTGCCTGCTGGCCTTCGCCATCAGCGTCGCGCATGCCCAGAGCGGAAGCCTCTTGTTCATTCTGATCACGACTATTGGGTTCATCTTCTTCGTGTTGCTGATCGCGAAGCGCGGCGCTTTGTGGCTCGTACGGTGGCAGACTCGGATGGGCCGAACAACACAGGACATGTTCGCCATAGTCTGCGCTGCCTTACTTCTGTCAGCGTTGGTGACAGAGCGAATCGGCATTCATGCGCTTTTTGGTGCTTTCCTTCTAGGAACCGTGATTCCGCATAATTCTGTGTTGGCGCGCGATATCCGGGCGAGGTGTGAAGATCTTGTCGTGGTACTTCTGCTGCCGGTGTTTTTCGCATTTACAGGCATGCGAACTGAGCTCGGTCTGGTGCATGGCACTCGCGATTGGATGGCCTGTGTTTTGATTATCGGGGTGGCGTCGCTCGGCAAATTCGGGGGCAGTTTTCTCGCGGCTCGATGGACAGGGTCGGATTGGCGCGAAGCTGCATCGCTAGGCGTCTTAATGAACACTCGCGGTTTAATGGAGCTTATCGTGCTCAATGTTGGGTTGGACCTGGGCGTGCTTTCTCCGGTGTTATTTACGATGTTCGTATTCATGGCCGTCATCACAACTCTGGTGACCACGCCGATACTACATAAGTTGACGGAATCGCACGGCCAAAGCTCAGATCCGCCCCTAAAATGAACCAGACCGTTCTGGCGAAAGCACAAATCGGAGCGGACTACGTCCGAGTGCGCCGCGATACTGGAGGAATCCGCTACGCCTGGGCGGAGCTGTCCAGGATGCGATAGCGCGTGATGGTTTTGCCGAGCATGGTTGCAGGTTCGTCCGGCGGAGAAAACGCGGGCAGGTAGAGGGCCCCCTGAGGACACTTAACGCAGCCGAAGTAGGGTGCGATTGCAAGACAAACAGTACGGATATACGCTTTCACGGACGAAAGCGGCGTCATTTGGCAGGGCGAACCCCCTTCACTTCACTGAGGGATTCCGCAAACCTGTAGTTTCACGGCTTTGTCTATACGTATAAATGGGATCCTGGGACCAACCTCTCTGGCTACTGCGTTAAATAGCGCGTAGCCCTTGCCGACGCTCTTGCATGTGGCTCAAAACGAAGAGTTTGAAGGTCACGGGAGCATGGGCTCGAGAGCGTTTGCGTCGGGACCTACCCTTGCCTGGCGGCGAGATGGACGACATCGCCTGGGGCAGTGAGGGCAAAGACACGCGCTATCTCGGCAAGCCTCACCGTCTGTTCGGCCAAGCCGCGAGAAAGGGGCCGCAATCGGCTCCCGTACATGGCTCAGAAAATGGCCGGAACGAGGTCTCGTCAAACGGAGGCAAGCAACTAATTCCGGCGGACGGGGTTTAGGACGGACTACACTCAGGAAAGCTACGACAGCGTACGAGGGAAGTTGATCAGAAAGGATTCTTCCCGCCCTGCAGTGGGGCTGTTAGGGGTGACGAGATGGACGTGCCCTGCCCTAAGTGCAACAGCACCGCTCTCCAGAAAGTCTCTCTGGCCTGGCCAGAAGTGCCCTACCGGTGTGACAAACGTGCCCAGTTTCACGGAGTTTTAGTCGGGAGCGATGGTCCAGGAGTTCTTGTAGGGGCCTCGCCAACAAACGGAACAAGGCCGACGACGCTTACCGCACAAAGCGGTGGGGTGAGGACATGTCGAATCTGCGGGAATAGTTCAGCGCATTTGTTATACTTCGAAACATTCGTAGTTCAAATCCCCGTCGCGACGGCCGCTTCTAAAAGTTGGCTGGCCACCCGCCAGCAAGATCGTGTGGCGGGTAGAACTTTTCGGGCCGAATCATGAAATTGAGTGAACACGAACGCGCCAGGCCCAACATTGCTGGACTCACGTCTCCAGTGCAACAGGCCGAGATGAAATTACTCCTGGCCGGTAGGTGGCCACCGCTCAAGCCGTTGCCGGTATTCAAGTATGAAACAGACGAATATCGTGCCTCCATTGATTTCGATAAGACGCGGGGAGAGTGGGTCTGTCACAAAACATCTTTACCGTCCAACAAGGTTCAGGAGCTGCGTGGTGGATTAACAGAAATCACCAAGGCATTACCCCACGGTCAAGCGGAGGTGTTCGCCGAATGTGCCTCAGCAGAACAGCAAGAACAAGAATTGGAGAAGGACGCCAGTCGTCGTCTCCAGGCTATTCTTGAGTGGAGAGAGAATTATGAGAACGGCGCACTCTATTCTGGCCTGCAGGACTATCTTTCCAAAAGCCAACAAGATGAAATCGACGACAGCATCCGACTGACTCTTACTGCTCGGCAGCTTCAGTTCAACCCAAAGAATGTTGCGTACGTCTTTGACGCACTTTCGAAGGCAGGCGGCAGCCTAGCATCACTCATAGAAATCGCGCAGCGGAATAAGACGCGGCAGGGAGCGGACGTACCGGCAAAAGCGGAGGCAGCTGCACCCGGCGCCGAACGCTATGTGTCAGTTGAGGCGATTCATCCGACACGCGACCGCCGTCTTCAGATGCGCGCCACTCCTGCCTCCGGCGCGCACGTCGAACTCGGCGGTACCGATGGCGGCACGGTCCTCAATATAAGCGAGACGGGCATGGCCGTTGCTGCAGCCGACCCCCTCGTAGTAGATGACTGCCTTCCACGCATTCGCTTTCAAATGCCCAGTTCTGGGCAGTGCATCGAAATCTCCGCGCAGATTGTGTGGCTGGCGGAATCGAAAAAAAGCGCAGGCATCCGATTTGTCGATCTCACCGCCGAGGCCCGCAATCAGATTTCAAATTGGATCGCGTCCGAAAAGCCAGCCCCGGAACTTGAAGGCTCGACGCCGGCGCCTGTTGAGAGCCTGCTCCCCGCAACCCTTAAAAGCGGCCCAGAAGGGCCAATAGGGGTAGTTTTCCGTGAGCAAGACCAACCCTTCTCGCCGGAACTGATTGCGCACACTGCGTCAGAAGCATCCAAGGTCGTGACGCCCGAGTTTCTGGATGCGCGCCCCCTATCGTTTGTCGAAGGTCTCCAGGGAAAAGTGCACCGCCACACTCCAGTCGTCGGTTTTGCACCGCAAGTTCGAACAGACAAAGTCAAGTCATTGGCGGATCGCATCGAGCGCTCGCTGTCACACTTTTATGTTCTTAAAATGTCCGGATTTCAGGTCACCGCATTAGTGTTTTTGTTCGCGGTGATCAGTCTCGCCGTTGGGCTCACCGTGGGACGCGACCCGCTCGGAACACACCTCCGAGACGCCCAGAAATCAATACTGGCTGTTGATGCCACGTCATCGGTACTGCGCAATCGCCCGGGCGAAGCGACTTCCCGAACTTCCGCTCCACCGGTGGCCAATACCTTTAATACACCTGCAGCAAATCCGCCAGCGCGGGAGATAGAAGAGTCGCGCTCAGAAAGTCCATCCGCTCAGTCCCTCAACGCACGACCAGCAGATGCAGCTACCCGCTTGAGGCCAACCGGGCCATCTTCAGCAGTAGCGAGCCGATCCCTCATGGATTCCGATAACTCCTCGGGAGCTAATAAACTCGATGAGGTCAGGCCTTCTGAAAGAAAGTCCGAGGAAAGCACCCGGGACTCTAAATCGTTCGCGAAAGTGCCCTCCACAGATTCAAATTCATCTCCGCCAATAGAATCTAAACCAACTGCTAAACCCGAAGCCAGTCCTGAGCGCAACGGCTCAACCGGGCCAAGCGCGAGTCCCCAACCTGCACATTCACCCAAGACTGTCGGCCCGATACGTGGCGCACCGAGAAATCCGGCCCCACGCAGAGTGACGCCTGCGACGGCCGCAGCGCTGCACCGGTCACCGCCTTCCGCAATCCTTGTCAGGGGCCCAGGCGACGGCAGCAAACCGTTCCGCCTGACTTTGCCGGCAAAACCGGTCGCCGCCTCCTCTTCATTCGCGATGGCCTCGCAACTTTCTGTTTTTATTGCTCCTGAGCCCGGCTCTGCAGTGACTCATAAACCTGCTCGATTGCAAGCTGGTGAACTTGTCTCCTTCGTTTGGCCTCGTTATCCCAGGCCGGGGGATCGATCTGGATCGTCAGAAACCGTAAAGGTCCGCACCACCATCGGAACGCTCGGCCAAGTGCTGGATACAAAGCTCGTGAGCGGCTCGATCTCTCTTCTGCCTGCTGCAATGAGCGCCATTCGCCTGTGGCGTTACAAACCCACTCTCGTGAACAACAGGCCTGTCCAAGCTCAACAGGACATCACGATTGAATTCTTGCCGCCACAGTATTTGTCGCATGTGCCCGCTCAGCATCCGTCGCACAACTAGCTGTGGTTTGAAATGTTGATTTTGCGAATCAATTGCTCAATCGTAAGAGCCTCTATAATCTTGACGCGTCAAACCGCAAACGCGGCCTTGTTTGCCGATGTTTAGGGACGCAATGCGCGACGTACAACTGTCCAGACCCTGCCGGTCCCATTAGGGTAGAAGGAGTTTAACTATCAAAGCGCTCTTCGTCGTGTTGGCTGCAGCTGTGCTCCTTACGGGATCCGCCCTCATCCTGCTTGCGAGTGTGTGGGTATTTGCAGATGCAGCCGAGAGCTACCGCGACGCCGGGCAGCCGCTTTCACGCATCGTTAATGCTCGCGTCTTTGCCTATGCGGTCCTTCCATTCTGCCTCAGTTTGCTAGGCGTCGCTTCAACGGCGGGTCTCTTCGGCCTGCGAGAATGGGCGCGGAAAATGGCGATCTTCCTCTCCGTCGCCCCGGTGACGATCTGTGGGTTGCTTCTCCTTTTGCGCCCAGAGGCAATATTTCATCCGGACACAGGCTTAAAAGTACGCGATTCTTACGGTTGGCGACCTGGGTATAGCGGTGTATGCATACATGTTTATGATTCTTATCCCAGTGAGCGGATGGTGGCTTATCCTTTTCACGCGCCAGAGCGTGCGCTATCAATTTCGCAGCGAAAAAACGCTCTGACCATGGCGCATCCTTAACGCTAGCTACTTTTGGAAGTGCGCTGACCTCATCGTCCCAGGGCCCAGCGGCGAGACCTTGACGCCGGTCCGGCCTGGGATTTGGCGTTGCGTGTTCAATTTTGTGGATTTGTCCCGGGCTGAGTGGACTCGATCGCTACGTTCTTGAGGGCGTGAGTGACAGCATCCTTGACGACGACCTCATTCCTGCCATGGTCGGTGATGGCATCGTAGAGCAGTTGCGTCGGTCCCGGGTTTATTTCCCTGTTGTATTCATCGGTGATTTCGGTGGCCATTTGTTGGAGCATCTTGCTGGACTCGGCACCCAGATCCGTGCCGGTGATCTCCACTTGTTTGCCCATGTATGTCGCGGCGATTCGCTCTGCGAGTTTGTCGGCGGTCTGGTAGTAGTATTCCGAGATTCGGCGATGACCTTCCTCATGTTCGATCACATGTTGGGTTACCCCGGTCGGCACCCAGATGCTGATGTTGAGTTGCAGCGTCACCTTGATCTGCTTGATGGTGACGGTCGCGTGGGTGGCGTCCGTTTGTCGAGAATCCCCGCGGACACTGGCGTTGGATAGGAAATTGGAATCGCACTCCGCGTTTTCCCCCGGGGCCAGGGGTGGCATATCGGTCGGCGGTGTTGCCGGGTCAAATGTGCGGTTCGCGAAAACAACCGGCTGCTTGTTGATTGTCGACACAGGAGCTTCCCTAAGCTGCCGTCGCGATGAGAAGTCCCGCCACGTGAGCCAGCCGCAGATAAGCACTCCCAGTAATATGCAAAGAACAATTAAGCCGCGTGAGGGCAATACCGCCTCCGCATCCATTCTCCGAATAAGAACGCGCCCGAACCATGAGTTTGCGGGTGGCGGATGACGCGAAAGGTACTCTCATCGAGCCGCCGAACCAACTCCCGATAAACGCCGTACCGTCCGTGTGGATTCAAGGTTCCGATTACGACGTATCAGGACTTTGGGACGAACCAGACCTTTTCTGACGCAGTCACGTTAGACCCTATTGTCCAAGGAAGAGGCAGTTCGGCTCGATGAAGTTACTGTCTTTGGCGGGAAGCTGAGCTTTCCAATTCCGCACGATTGGGAAGAACAAGAGAGTGTCGCAGATACTTTTTGCCTGAGGGCCGAGATGGAGTCGCTGTCTCCTTTTTTGTAGGAACTTTGATTCCTTACAACGTTCCAGTTATCCAGGCGCACTCTGATTGACGCCGAAACCGGGCACGTGACGTTGGACGATAGTGGAACCATCGGTTTTGCGGATGGGAGCGAAGCTGCGTGGCAATTCAACTGGCATAGTTTTTGAAACGGTCGAGCGCCATTTGAGTATATTGGCCGACCTCGATGAGGTAGCCGTCGGGATCACGCATGTAGCAACGCCATTCCCAGCCGTGATTGTCTAGCGGCTCGGTAAGGAAGAACGCTCCTTTGTCGAGCCATTGCTTGTAGCAGGTCCAAATGTCCGCGACGCGCAAATTAAGGAAGCTATTCACTCTGTTGAAATCCGAAGGGGTTTCGAGGAGGACCTCTGGCTTGTCGGGAGTCGGGCCTCCACCGGAATTGAGAATGATCCAGCTGTTAGCCAACTTGATGTAGCAGGGATTCTCCGGCTTGATCACTTTCCCGCCCAGGATTCGAACGTAGAAGTCCTTCGATTTCTCCTGATCCCTCACGGTGAAGAAATGTGTGACGAAGAAGCCTTCGTGTGCAATCGGTGCATCAGGCAGATTCATGCGGTGCTCCCGTTCAAAGGAGCATGCCAAACGTAAATGTGGCAAACAGGGCGATGCTATGCCGTTGCGTTCTCTCTTCCCCGATCATGGTTTCTTCTCACATTCCGTCACATAGCGATGTACAAGTGCTGACAGGGTTTCAGAGTCGTAGTCAAAGCGCGGCTCTTTTGTATCCTTACCCTGAGAAATGAGCGATAGGGCCTGCTTCCCATCGATACGAAATCCACCCCGATGGTCGAATTGCCAATACTGCCCCGTACTGGGAACGTATCTCAGGGCGAGAACGTATGTGCCGCGCTCATGCAGTGGAGAATAGCCCGGGTCGGCGACAACGATGTGGTGGCCATCCGGGGTGTCTATGCTCCCGCCGCTTCGAGCAATAATGATGGTCGAACCGGGTACCAGCGGATGAGCGGCGTTGTCTTTCAGAATCTCGCGGACTGAAACGGAATTGTCCGTGAAAATCCACTCCTGGTTTTCCGAGAGAAACGACTGGCTGCTTTCTTGGACTCCGATAACCACGGCGTCCGCCCCACAGGTGATTGATTGCACATAGGCGAGGTCGGGTGATGGGTTGGGATTCGCTGATAGCAGGCCCACTTCCGGGATAATCGTGATTCGCAAATCCCCCTCACGGGTAACCCTGGCCAACAGACTCCCTTGCCCAGTCCGCTGGTCGAACAACTTTGCGTGTAGCTTGTCAACATCGGACGGTAGTTGCGCCCAGGCTTCCTCGTGTCTGCCTGGAATTGCGCAAAGTGCCAACAACGCACTACAGAAAATCATTTTGCGGTGTTTCATCATTCGGACTCCTCTGGCTAAAACGTGGATGCTGTGGCCTGAACTCCAGGGAATAAATGAATAAGCTTCTGGCCTTTTGTTTGTTTAGTTGGGTCAACGAACTCGGACTCATCCAACAGTTCTTCGGCAAATGCCTTTCCTGAGTTGGCCGGTATGAGTCAAGTGTGTTTTTCTCTTTTCTTTCCTGTGGATTCCTTCCGTTCGAGCCGGGCCGCCGTGGATTAGTTCAGGGCGGGACGTCATGCGGGCCCGACTCGGAGGCGCCCGGACTAAGCGCCTTTCCACCTCGACAACGCCATCCTCGCCGCATGATAGCCGCACATGCCGTGCACTCCCCCACCTGGTGGAGCGGACGCGGAGCAAATGTAAATATCGCGCGCCGACGTCGCGTAATGTCGCCAAGTTGGGCGAAACAGAAACTGACGCATATCGAGCGCCCCGCCTCCGATATCCCCTCCTACGAGGTTAGCGTCCATGCCCTCAAGGCCCTCGGGAGAAAAGACACGTCGCGCCAAAACGCGGTCGCGGAAGCCTGGAGCGAATCGCTCAATCTGATTCTCCAGTCTCTCAAGCATGTTCACTTTCGACCCATTGGGCACATGGCAATAAGCCCAAGCCGTGTGCTTGTCCGCTGGAGCGCGCGAACTATCGAAAAGACTAGGCTGGGCCAGCAGCACGAACGGACGCTCGGCGTGATGCCCGATTCGCACCGCCTTTTCCGACGCAGCAATCTCCTCAAAGCTTCCTCCCAGATGTACCGTCGCTGCTCGCAGGCAACCGGGAGCTTTCCACGGAATCGGTGCGTTCAACGCGTAATCCACTTTGAAGACCCCCGCGCCGTAGCGGTATCTTCCCAATCGACGTTTGTAGTTCTCAGACAATCTTTCGCCGCCAATCTTGATCAGCTGGCGCGGAGTCAGGTCACAGAAAAGCAGGTTATATTCCTCCAATGCCGCCAAACTCTGGACCGGCGATGAAGTTTTCATCTTGCTGCCGAAGGTCGAAAGAAATCGGCATAGCGCGTTGGTGAGAGACTGCGCGCCGCCGCGAGGAATCGGCCATCCAACGGCGTGTGCTGGCACGGCCATTAGCATTGCAAACGCCGCGCTCAACGGTTCGTCCAGGCTGAGGAAAGAGTGGGCGGCCAAGCCCGCGAATAGTGCCCTGGTCCCCCGGTTACGAAACCGGCCGGCCACAGCTTTGGCCGACTGTAGCGCGATTATTCCAAAGTGCGCCATCAACCAAGGATGTCTGGGGACCAAGGAGACGGGACGCAGTATCTCCGGAGCAAATTCCGTCCAGCGCTCGACGAATGGACGCATCAGCTTGTCCCACGCTAGTCCGTCGGTCCCAAGGGAATCTTTGGTTTCACCTAGGTCACGTTCCAACACTACCGCCGTGCCGTCATCGAAAGGATGCGCCAAAGCAGCGGGCGAGTGAATCCACTCTAAGCCATGGTCGGCCAGCGGGAGCGACGAGAAGAACGGCGACCCTGCGCCGAGCGGATAAATTGCTGCTCCGAAGTCATGCCGAAAGCCCGGCAAAGTTAACTCGAGCGTGCGCGCAGCCCCGCCCGGTGTCGACTCCGCTTCCAGCACGTCCACCTGCAGCCCCGCCTGTGCCAGAACGATGGCCGCTGCCAGTCCATTGGGACCGGCGCCGATGACGCACACCTTAAGGCTCATCGTGGATCACAGTGAAACGATTTCTCTGAATGCCTCTCCCCACCTGATATCCGTTGCCCCTGGCATGCGTCTCTCCAGTACAACGGTAGGCTCCCTCGCGGGCTCAGATGCTTCCGCATGCCCCCAAAGGGCGTCTCGCCCCGCTCAGCGGCTGAATGGATATTCCTGGATCCAGTGAAACCCGCGACTGACAAGCAAGAACTTGTTGAGGTCAACGAGTTGCAGCTGCATATGAATCTTGTGGCCATCCATGTTGCCATCCATGGTCATTTGATCCTGCTCCACGCGCTGGCAATAAAAGTTGGCTTTCCAGTTCTGGTCATCATCCTTGCTGAGTGCGAGCGTATTTCCGCTGATCTCTGCGCCAAATCGCGCGTAGGAATCGTCCATGCGTTGAAACGCCATCCTGTTGGGCTGGTCAAAGATAGCCCGGCGCCAGCGATCATAGTCGTTGAGCAGCGGCGAGCGGAACTGACCATCGATAGAAAGTTGCTCCACATTCCAGATGCCATAGAGCGGCGATTTAGGGCGTCCGCCTCCATAGGTGTGCCAGCCGTCCCAACTACTATAGGCATTAATTCCTACCAGCCAGATGCCCAGGATGATCTGCACGGCCAGCGCAATGCGGTTCGCACGGCTCGTGCCGAACAGCTGCTTTTCGTTGGAGGGTCCCACCGGGCGATTCCGGAAGAAGAAGTCGGCAAGTCGACTGAACTCCGGCGCCAGCAGGAACATGGCCATCAGCAGCAAATGGAAAGAGAAGAGTTTCACCGGAACGTCGTACGTCATATTAAGCATGAGAACCTGCGTCAGGTCCGCGAGGCAAACCAACGCGCCGAGCATTGTCGTCCGAGGAAAGATCAGCAGGAGCCCACCCAACATTTCTGCGCAGCCGGTGAAGACTTCATAAGCCGGAGAGGAACCAATGGATGACCAGAGAACCCCCATCAGTGAGAAGCTTCCGAATGGTTGGAGTAATCGGGAGAGATAGGGGAAAGGCATTTGCAACGGAATGACTTTATCCATGCCGTAGAGAATCATTTCCGAGGCAAGCGCAAAACGAATGAAGAGCCGAAACCATTTGTACAGCGTGACATAGTTTCCGCGTCTGCGGTCCAGAACCGACCAAATACCGGTTGCCAGCGCGGCAACGACCATCATGCAGAATGAGGAAACCCAGTCGAAAGTTTTGTCACCGCTGCCGCTGTCCTTATAAACCAGCGGCTGCGTGATATGGAAGATATGGGCGGCGGTCCAAAAAACTATCTGGCGCATCGGCCAGAACGTGTCTAGATCTGGAATCCCGTCCTTGGTGATGGGAAACAGGCCGACGAGAATCTGCGTGGAAAGACCGAATAACCCGAAGTATGTGAAGCAAAAGCGAAAGGCGACACGCGTGACGAGGTTCCAGCACGCCCTCTGCGGTGCCTGTTGGAGTTGCGCGATCGGGGCCTGAGCACCCATCCGAGTCCTCCCGAAGCGCTACAGTCTACCTCAGACCCGGTCACGTTATGGCCCTTCCCCCGCATCAACACAATGTCGTCCTTACGCACTTGGTCCCAGCCGAACAATCGCTCGGCCCTATTGACAGAGACTTATCATGGAAGGCGCGCGATGGGAAACTACCTTTTCGCAGAACGCCACAAGGACCTGCTGTACCATACTGTCCCGGTGGAACACAGCTTCACTTGCCCGTATTGCGGTGCAGCGATTTCGATGGTTCTCGACCTGTCGGTTCGCCGGCAAAGCTACGTCGAAGACTGTGAAGTTTGCTGCAACCCAATCGAGGTCAGCTACAGCGTGCAGGACGATGCGCTCGCTAGCTTCGACGTCAAGACCCTCGAGTAGGTTGGCCTCAGTAACGAGTCAATCGATGAAAAAGAGATGTCCGCGCTAATCAGACATCTGGCACCGCTCCAACTTGAAACTATCGGATGGGCGCGTAGGAGTACACGACCGTGAACTCGAATACCGGCACCGCGTAGGCGCGAGAACTCGACTGCCAGAGAAGTCTAGAGGGTGGCGGCCCGATCCCGATTGCACCGGTACCTCATTGAAGGATTATTCAGTTTGAATAGAAACTATCCGGCTCTTGGCCACTAGCAGGCAAATCGGAAGTTGTCGTGGGCCGGCGAACTTGCCGCCAGCAATTCGGAGAGCTGTCGGGAAAGCCAATTATCACGACTAATGACCAGCCTTGGCGGCGGTCGGCTAGCGCCCGATAAGCCCAACTGCATCTTTGACGCGTCACTGGTGCCAGAAACTCGTCCAGACAGATTTGTGATTTGAAAGAACTTACCCGCAAGCTTAGGGAGAGCTCGAATGTCACTCTCCTTGGACGCCTTACCTGCACGTCTAATCGTTTTCTGGCTGGGATTCGGTTCGTTTCAGGGCTAACCTAGGTACCATCTACTGGCAATCTAGCGTCGAGACTTACCCTGTTGGCCCTTCGTCAAAATTCCGAGGCCGTGGACGGACTTGACAATCTGACTGCTTAGAACCCTCATATTCAGCCTGCCGACCCTTGCCGCGAGACCTCGAAGAGGCGAAAAGAATCCGTCAACCCTCCGACGAACTGCTGCCAGCGCCTCTGCGTCATGGATGCCCCAGAAATCTACTAATCGCCTGGTCTTGTGGTTATAGGCGAATTGCTGGCCGCAATCCAAGCAGGTGATGTAGGTTCCCATCCCATAAACAGATCGGTATCCGGGTTGGCTGGATGCTGACCCGCGCAGTCTTATTGGAGGACTCTTATGTCGATGCAAACAGATGAAAACAAGACGAAGCACTGTCCGTACAAAGAGCGGGACCCCGAAGACCATCGTCCACCACGGCTCCCCACGGAGGAGCGCTCGTTCCGCCTTGAACTGACTTCTCGCTGCGGAGCGATACAGAACGATAGACCCCTCGATTCGGTAACCTCGGGCCACTTTTTTCTGCGCTTGGGGTAGCACGTGAACACCTCAAGGAGGATGCTACCCGCAGCGAAGATTCGTGTCTGTTCCGTTGTATACACTGCTGTAACCTATGGTCTGCTTGTCGCGCTACGGCCTTGCCGCCATGGCTGGCTCGGAAGCAAAACTATTAGCGAGTAACGCCGCTTTTTCGTACCTCTCAGAACTGGACGCTTCTGTCTGCCGCGGTCTTTCCGCTCCAATGGCGCAAAGCATAGGGGACAGAGAAGGCCCGATTCCCGCAACACGTTTGGATCTGGGCACGTGGATGAAGACAGCGGCAATGGAAACGACCATGTTCGCTGCTTGGATCTACGATCATCTGCTTCCGCAGGCCGCCGCCGTTAAGGTGGCACATCCTCTTTGACGACTACATGCGCACAAAAGTTCTTTCCATCCAGCTGCAAAAAAAAGCGTTCTCTTAGCGCGAGAAGGGATACATGGCCCAGCCAATGCCCACACCAATCAGCAAAAAAAGAAACAACGACCAGATGATGTATTTGACGCGATCGCTTGTCCGGCGGCGGCTCAAGAATCCGAACGCGATGGAGATGAGCAGCGCGAAAAACGTCATCGCCTGAAAATGGCTGAGATGGAAATCCGTCGGCGCGATCACGCCTTGCGCCCTCGCGCCGCTTCGTAGGCGTGCAGCGCGGCCAGCAAGTTCAGCACGCCTGCCGCCGCAAGAAATCGCGTTCCGTAGTCGCCCTCAGCGTGCGCCACATCCGATCCTTGTGTTTCAAGGGCCCTCGCCGCGAAATAAAAAGATCCGGTCCCGAGATCGGCGACGTAGCCCAGCATTCCAAACGCGTCGCCGCCTTCCGAACTGAAAAGGTTTCCACGCATGGCAACGCCTAGAAAAACCAGCACCCCCACCGTCAGGAAGCACGCCAATGCGCGCCCCCACATTTTCTGCAACGCGTGGCCAAGCCCCGGGACAAGCCATCCCGCCACGCCAATCGCAAAGGCCAAGACTTCATTCCTCTGATGATGTTCAGGCGCTACCGCGATGGTCGCTGCGGCGGTCGTCGCCTCGGTTGCTATATCGTCAGGCATTTTTCTCCCAGCGTTCTCGTTGGCCATGCCGGCTTTTTCTAGGCCAGCAACGCCAAAATCTCTTTCTGCACTGCTCCGGTTACGAGCGCTTCTTTTTCTCCGATATACACGTTCACTTCGCTGCGAATCCCGAACTCAGGCAAATAAATTCCCGGCTCGATGGAATTGCACGTTTTCGGAATCAGATGGCGAACATCGTGCGTTTCCAGTCCGTCCATGTTGACGCCGTTGCCATGCACCGCCTGCCCGATGTTGTGCCCCGTGCGATGAAAAAAGTATTTGCCGTAGCCCGCTTTTTCGATCACTTTCCGCGCGGCCATGTCCACTTGCCATCCCTGCAGCGGCTTTCCTGCAGCGACGCTTGACTGGATCAGGTCAACGGCTTTGTCCCGTGCCTCACGAACAATTCCAAAAATCTTAGCCATTTTTTCTGGAACCTTGGCCCCTAAATATCCTATCCAAGTAATGTCGTAGTACACGCTGCCTGCCGCTCTCATTTTCCCCCACACGTCGAGCAGCAACAAATCCCCTTCGCGGATGGGCGACGCTGTCTCCGGTGTAGGTCCGTAGTGCGGGTCACTCGCGTGCGGTCCGACGGCTATATCCGGTCCCTGGTCCACGCTAATACCGGCCGATTCGAACTCCTTCAGAATCCACTGCTTTAAATCGTATTCTGTAAACGTCTTCTTCTCGCGGACCTTGTTCGCCGCAAGCTCGAAAGCCCCTCGCACCACGAGGTCAATCACCGCGCCCGCGGCCAAGTGCGATTCAAGCTGTGCCTGACTCCAACACGCTTCGTATTTTTGCACTAAGTCAGCCGAACTCAGGACCTTCACGCCGGTACTGCGTACCAGCTCTACCGTTCCCGCGTCCACCATGGCCACATAAGGGATGGCATTCCTGGGCGAATACTGCATCGCAACATTCTTCGCGCGCCCCACTAGTTTGCCGAGATTCTTTCTCAACTCCTCCTGTCCAGCGTAAAACAGAGTGTCGCCCGGCAATGCCGAAAGGGACTCCGTCTCAATCTTGTGGACTAATTTCCGCGGAGTCCCTTTGGCTGGCACGAAGTAATACCAACGCCGCGTGCGCATCCCCGGAGGAAGCTGCAAGATGCTTTGCGCGATGGGGTCGCGCCCGCGAAAATCGTAAAACAGCCAGCCATCCAGCTTCGCGGCCCGCAAATCGTTCTGAATTCCGTTGATATCAGCGCTCATGCTTAAAAACCTTCCTCGCCGCCCGCCGAGTTTCAGTACTGCGAACCATTACGCGTCCTGGACCAGAAGCCCCAGCACCTGCTGCTTCGTCACACCGCGAATTTCGATGCGTTTTCGACGGCTGCGGTCACCGGCAAGAATTCTAACAGCCGACTTGGGTGTTTTCAAAAGACGCGCGAGAAACTCCACCAGCGCCTCGTTCGCCCGGTTATCCACGGCCGGCGCCTGCAGCCGAATTTTCAAGGCCCCATTGATCACTCCGGCAATTTCGTCCCTGCTGGCGCGCGGCTGCACGCGCACCGGAAAAGAAACCGTCCCGGCAGCAATGTTCTCCAAAATTTCCGGAACCATCCTGCTCTCACCAGGCCCTTTCATATTGCACAGGAGCCTTGATCTTCACCTCCAGCGTTTTCGCCGCCCGCCGTGGCCAATAGGGATCGCGTAGCAGTTCACGCGCCAGAAAAACCAGGTCGGCCTGCTTGGTCGCCAGAATCGTCTCCGCTTGCACCGCCTCGCTGATCATGCCAACGGCGCCCGTGGCAATTCCAGCCTCCGTGCGAATCGCCTGGGCAAATCCGGTTTGATAGCCTGGCCCCAAAGGAATCGTCACTCCGGGCACCGCTCCTCCGCTCGAGACATCCATCAAATCCACGCCAAGCGGCTTCAACTGTCGCGCCAGATCTATCGTCTGGGCCAGATCCCAGCCACCTTCTTTCCAATCCGTGGCCGATACGCGCACGAAAAGAGGCAGCCTCTCGGGCCAAACCTCTCGCACGGCGCGCACGACCTGTTTCACAATGTGAACTCGGTTTTCAAATTTACCGCCATATTCATCGGTCCGCACATTAGATAGAGGCGACAGAAACTGGTGCAGCAAATATCCGTGCGCGGCATGAATCTCGAGTACCTCAAAACCAGCCGCGAGCGCACGTTCCGCGGACTTCCGGAAGGCCCCGACAATTTCCCCAATCTCTCCCGTGGATAATTCGTGCGGCACGGTATACCCCGAGTCAAACGCCAGCGCGCTCGGCGCAACCGGCTGCCACCCGCCATCTTCGACAGATACGGGTTTGCCTCCAGTCCACGGTGGCGCCGTGCTTGCCTTTCTCCCGGCATGCGCGATCTGCATCCCCGGCACCGCGCCATGCGACCGTATGAACTCAGCAATCGGACGCCAGGAGGCCATGTGCGCGTCTTCATAAATGCCAGTATCCGCCGCCGAAATCCTCCCGCGCTCTTCCACGGCGCTGGCCTCGGTAAATACCAAGCTCGCGCCGCCAATCGCCCTGCTCCCCAGATGTACGAGGTGCCACGCTTGCGGATGCCCGTCCTTCGCCGAATATTCGCACATCGGCGAAACCACGATGCGGTTCTTCAACTCGATCTCTCGCATTCGAAATGGACTAAAAAGCTTCATCCCTGTCTCCCATGAATTTTATTGGCCAATTTCGAGCGTGCCGCGCGTTCCGAACAACGCGGTTCCAACACGCACCTCGGTCGCCCCTTCTTCAATCGCCACCTCAAAATCGTGCGACATTCCCATCGACAGGACGGCCAGCGATGGCCCCAGCCGTTGCGCCAAGCCGTCGCGCAATTCCCGCAGCCGCCTAAAATGCGGTCTTGCCTCCTCAGCATTCTCCGCAAAAGGCGGAATGCACATGAGCCCGGCCAGTTCCAACATGGGTAACCCGGCGATCTGCTCCGCCAACAGGGGAAGTTCTTCCGTGTCAGCGCCGCTCTTGGCCTCTTCCTTGGCGATGTGTACCTCGATCAGCACACGTAACTTGGCAGGAGCCGCTATTTCGCTCCTGGCCCGATCCAACCTTTGCGCCAGCACAAAATCATCCACGGAATCAACGCTATGAAAGAGTTTCGCAGCCCTCACCGCCTTGTTGCTCTGCAAATGCCCAATCAGATGCCAGGTTGCGCTCAAATCCTGTATCCCGTCCTGCTTCCCTGCCCACTCCTGGACGCGGTTTTCTCCAAAATGCCTCAGCCCCGCCGCATGTGCTTCGCGGATGGTCTCCGCCGGATACGTCTTCGAAACTCCAATGAGGGTAATTTCTTCGGCTCGGCGTCCGGCTCGCCTGGCCGCCGCCAAAATCCGTTCTTGAACCCGCTGCAGGTTTTCCCTGATCGATGTCGTCGCCATGTTCAAATTTAAATCGTAGCATGCGCAGCGTTGCAGCGTTCGGAGTCTGCGGTTAGACTGGCTTTCGCACATGACTCCGCCGGGAAAGCTCATTGCCATCGAGGGAATTGACGGCAGCGGCAAACGCACCCAGGTCGCTCTGCTAGAACAAGCGCTCATCGCAGGCGGCCAAGCGGTGTGCTCAACCGGTTTCCCTCAGTACGATTCCTGGTTCGGCAAAATGGTCGGCCAGTTCCTGAACGGCGATTTTGGCGCTCTTGAAACGGTTGACCCGCACTTCAGCGCCCTGCTCTACGCAGGCGATCGCTTCCAAGCCAAGCCTCGCTTGGAAGCCGCCCTGAACGAAGGCCAAATCGTGCTCGCCGACCGCTACATCGGTTCAAATCTCGCGCATCAAACCGCCCGCGTCAGCGCCGCCGACCGCCCGGCGTTTATCCACTGGATCGAGCATCTGGAGTACGACATTTACAATCTCCCGCGAGAAACGCTGGTGCTCTATCTTCAAGTCCCTCCCCGCCAGGCGCAGGAACTCGTGGCACAGAAGTCCGCCCGTAGCTACACGAAGGACAAGCAAGATCTGCAGGAAGCCAGCCTACGCCATCTTGAAGGTGCCGCCGCCATGTACGATCAACTCTCACGCCGTGCCAACTGGGCCACCATTCCCTGCTTCAACGAGTCACGTGGCATGATGCGACCTCAAGACCATATCGCTCGAGAGATTCTCGCGGCGGTCTTGCCGGTGCTATCCCCATCCCTGGCAAAGGAAGGCCGCTGACACATGGGCTTCTCCGAATTCCTCGGCAATGAACGAATCGTGGCCGCCCTCCGCGGCGCGTTGCGCAGCGATCGTGTTCCGCACGCCCTGCTATTCAGCGGCCCGCGCGGCCTCGGCAAATACACATTGGCGCGGATGTTTGCACAAGCTGCCAACTGCGATCGCCTGAAAGACGACTTCTGCGGCGAATGCGAAACCTGCAAGCGCATCGCGTTACTCGCTGATCGGCAAGCGCTCGTCGAACAAGGCCTCGGCGAACGCGGCGAGAGTGCCGACGCCGCTACCGTCGAACGCACCCCTCTCATCCTTCAGACCCATCCAGACGTCTGGGCCCTGGTGCCCGACCCGGTCCGGCTAAAGAGCCCGGTGGCGCGTCCGATGCTGCGCATAGGCCAACTCCGCGCGGTCCAGCGTGCTGCGTACTTCCAGCCCATGGGGCGTCGCCGCGTTTTTATCCTGGATGGCGCGGAAACCATGCATTGGAATGTGGCTAATGTATTTTTGAAAATTCTGGAAGAACCGCCCGGCTCAGCCACCCTCATCCTGACGGCGCCTTCGCCCTACGCGCTGCTCCCGACCATCGTTTCCCGATGTATGCAATTTCATTTCGCGCCGCTCTCGCAGCCGGACGTCGAAATCATCCTCAAAGGAAAAACCGATCGCAAGCCCGCCGACCTGAAGCTCGCCGCGCAACTTGCCGAAGGCAGCCCCGGACTAGCTCTCGAAATGAATGTGGAAGAAACCGCCGAGCGCCGCCGTAATGCGCTGCGCATCCTCGAACACGCCGCGCGTGGCCAAGGCTTCGCTCAGCTTTTCGCCGGCACCTCGGCCTTCGCCAAGGACCGCGAGTCTTCCTTCGAAGATCAGCTCGGCATCTTTTACGGGTTGCTCTCGGATCTCCTTGAGCTCACCTCCGGACGCAAGCATCCCGCGCCGCTGCGTAATGTGGCATTGGCAAAAGACCTCGAGGCACTCGCCCGTTCTATCGATTCCCGCTGGGTGATGCGCGCCATTGCCGGTTTCGATCAGTTACATACAGGCGCTCGCCGTAACCTGAATCGCCAGCTTGGCCTGGACGCTCTAGCCGCATCGCTGGCACCAGAGTCGTAGGGCTTGGCCATCTAACTCCCTAATTTACTTACTCTTAATTCGGTGGCAAATTTTTCCGTCTCGGACTGTAACCCAGCGCCCGGACCATGCATCTCACCTTTTGAACTCACCCCACCTTTAGTAGCTGCGAGGAGAACTCATGGTGAACCGTAGATTGTTTCGCCCGGGATTTCCGGACGTGAAGGAGCAGCCGCCGCAGAGAATCTCCCATAACGGCCCTGCGCCTAGCAAAAAACCCGCCCCACCGGAGACGACCCACGCCGAGAACTTCTACTGGGTCAAGCAGATGCAGGGTCATACCCCGATGGTTGTGGTTCTCGACAATGGTGAATCGCTTCGCGGCACAGTCGAGTGGTACGACCGCGATTGCATCAAGCTCACGCGCCAGGGCAACCCGAATTTGCTGATCTTCAAGCGCGTTATCAAATATGTCCACAAAGATGGAGAAGAAGCCGCATCCGGCGGGGACGAATAACCCTTTAGTTCATCGAAGGTTTACTTCCGGGTGATGGAGTGGCCGCGAGCCGCTCCAAATGTAAGCAGGGCCTTGGCCGCCAGTGTGCCGTCCTCCTTATAAATCTCGCATTCCGTAACCACAAAATTTCGCCCTGTCCGCAAAACCCGCCCTACGGCCCTGATTAGCCCACCCGGTACTGCTTCCAGGAAATTTATCTTCATTTCCACGGTGGCGATCTCCGTTCCCTTCTGAACGGTGGTATAGGCCGCGATGGCCGCCACGGTGTCCGCAACGGTAGCCAAAACTCCTCCGTGCACCACCCCGTGAACTTGCTTGTGTCGCGGCTTCACCCTCATGCTGAAGACCACATGCCCCTTCTCCAGAGTCTCCAGCGAGAGGCCCAGCAGCGAGGTTGCTCCAGTCTCGTGCGTCTTCCGGCGCAGCGCCGCTTCATATTTCTTCAAATCATTGAATAATTCCGAAGCCATGAAGCAGTTGTGCTCCTCTCAGTACGCCGAAAGCCCGCCATCCAGTGGAATCGCCGCCCCCGTCAACCAGCTCGATTCCTCCGACGCCAAAAACACAGCCAACTCCGCTACATCTTCCGGCCGCCCCATGCGCCCCAAGGGAATCTGCCCAATCCTGGCTCTGCGCAAAGCCTTTCCCTCGTCGGAAGCCGCAAACAATCCCTGCACCAACTCGGTCTCCACAATCGAAGGACAAATGCAGTTCGACCGCACATTTTCATGTGCGTGATCGAGCGCAACCGCTTTCGTCAGCAGAGTCACTCCGCCCTTCGACGCGCAGTACGCTGCACGATCCTTCATCGCCACCAATCCCAGCACCGAGCCAACATTTACAATCGCCCCGCCACCAGCCTTGCGAAACTCCGGCAGTGCCGCGCGGCACATCAAAAACGGCCCCTTCAGATTTATCGTCATCAGCTTGTCCCACTGCTCCTCGCTAATCCCTTCAATCGTCGACGCGTGCAAAACCCCGGCGTTGTTCACCAGCACATTCAGTTTTCCAAAGGCCTTCGCCGCCTCCCGCACCGCGTGCCCGGCATCCTTGGCCCTGGCAACATCACAGGCAATCGCCAACCCTTCGCCTCCCTCCTTTTGCAGTTCGCCGAGGGTCTCGTCGAGCTTCTCTTTCCGCCGCCCCGCCACGGCGACCTTGGCCCCTTCTCTGGCAAACGCCAAAGCGATAGCCCGTCCAATCCCAGTTCCCCCGCCGGTAATCAAAGCCACCTTCCCTCGCAGTCGTGTCACGGTTTCACAACCTCCCGCGTCTAATGGAGTGGCTTTCGGGCCAAATCGAGAGCCTCGTCACGCACGTATGTTAATGATCTCCCAGCCCCCGCAAGGTCGCGCTTTGCCGGTAGAATGCTGCCCTATCTGCCCGCGAGAAACAACTGAGGACACCGGAGAGCCTCTTTCATGAAAATCGGCATCACTTGCTACCCAACGTATGGTGGCTCCGGCGTCGTCGCCACCGAGCTAGGCCAGGAGCTCGCCGCCCGTGGCCACGACATCCACTTCGTCAGCTACGCCCCGCCCATCCGCATGAATCCCAACGACCCGCACATCCATTTTCACGAAGTCGAAGTCGCCAGCTACCCACTTTTCGACCATCCACCGTACACCCTGGCTCTGGCCACCAAGATGTTGGAAGTCTTCGAGAGCGAATCCCTCGACCTGCTCCACGTCCACTACGCCATTCCCCATTCCGTAAGCGCGCTATTGGCCCGATCCATGGCTGCCCCGCGCCGTCTCCCCTTCATCACCACGCTTCACGGCACGGACATCACTCTAGTAGGCAGCAACCGCAGCTATCTCCCCATCACTAGATTCTCTATCGAGCAAAGCGACGGCGTCACCGCCATCTCGAACTATCTTCTCCAGCAAACTCTTAAGGATTTCGATATCAAGCGCCCCATCGAGGTCATCCCCAATTTCGTAAATTGTGATCTGTACACGCGCAAACCGCAACCCGGCCTGCGCGAACAATGGGCCCCCAACGGCGAACCTATCCTCATGCACCTCTCAAATTTTCGCCCCGTAAAACGTCTCACCGACGTAGTCGAAATCTTCGCGCTGGTCCGCGCCAAAATGCCTGCCAAACTAATCCTGATCGGCGACGGCCCGGACCGCGGTGCCGCTGAATACCTGGTACGCAAGAAAAAAATCCAAAAGGACGTTCTGTTCCTCGGCAAGCAAGACCAAGTTTATGAAAAACTCGCCTGCGCCGACCTTTTTCTGATGCCCTCGCAGCTGGAATCCTTCGGCCTGGCCGCTCTCGAAGCCATGGCCTGCGAAGTCCCGGTTATCGCCACAAACGTCGGCGGCGTCCCGGAAGTCGTGGAGCACGGTATAGATGGATTTTTGGTGGAACCCGGCGACGTGAAAGAAGCCGCTCGCTACGCCATCGAAGTCCTCTCCCGCGCCGACCGCGGCCGCGAAATGGGCCAAATCGCCCGCCTCAACGCCAAGAAAAAATTCTGCGCCAAGGACGTCATCCCCGCCTACGAAGGCTACTACCGACGTGTCCTCGAACAATCCTCTGCCGCGAGAGCCTGACTGAGCTCGCAACGGTAGGGCCGCTCTCTTTCATTTGGCCGCGATTGCATTTTAGTGAGGAATTGTCGTTTGCGTGGCGAGCTGATCATCTGCCTTGAGTGCGTGTCAGCAATGTGTCTATTCGTACTCGCCCGGATTGCTACCCAAACCTCCAGGGCCCCTGGCCCTGGCTTTAAGTGCGAGGAATGATTGCTTCCACCGCATCGCAGAACCGATCGACCTCCGCAGTTGAAGTGTAAACATTGGCGCTCACCCGAATCCCATTGAGAAAGGGCGCGGTGATGGGCGTAACGAAAATGTTGTACTTGCCGAGCAGCAGATCGCCAAGCTTGCCCGGCTCCATGGTATCGAAGTGAATCGTTGCAAACGCCCCGGACTGCGCTCGATCCAAACCCACCAGCACTTTCGCGCCAGGAACCTTGCCCAAGCGTTCGGCCCAGCGGTTTTTCAAGTAGCACAGCCGCGCAAATTTTCGCTCCGCCCCAATCTGTTCGTGGAACTCCAGCGCTTCCAAGGTCGCATTATGCACGGCCGCTGGGTGCGTCCCGATTTCTTCGTACTTGCGGATATTCTTGTCCATCGCCGGCGGAGCAGCCATCAACGCCCAGTGTTTTTCGATGCGCTCCTTCCGCACGTACAACATCCCTGTACCGACGGGCGCCGACAGCCACTTGTGCAGGCTCGCTCCGTAGAAATCGCAATCCAAATCGGTGAACTGGAACGGCACGTGCGCAAAAGCATGAGCCCCATCTACGATGCTGGTGATGCCCCGCCGGCGCGCCATGGCGCAAATCTCCTTGATGGGAAAAATCTGGCCGGTCATGAACCCCACCTGCGACATATGTATTACGCGGGTGCGTGGTGTGATTGCCTGTTCGAACAAGCTCACCAAATCACTCGCATGATTTACTGGCACGTCGAAGTCCAACTGCTTCAGCACAATCCTTCCCCTGCGCTCCCGCTGCTGCCAGGCGGTGATCATCCGCGGATAGTCCTGGCTGGTCGTCAGGACTTCGTCGCCGGGTTCTAGGTCAATGCCAAACTGCGCGATCTGCAGCGATTCACTCGCGTTCCGCGTAATCGCAATGCATTCGGGGTCGGCGTTCCACTGATGCGCGAGGCGCGTGCGCACGTCTTCAATCTTCGGTTCCAGGTCGCGCCACATGCGATAGCTGGGAGCCTGGTTGCTATAGCGTAGCGCTTCGATCTCGGCATCCAGCACAGAAACCGGCGCCGGCGCAACGCCACCATTGTTGAGGTTGAGGATCTTCGGATCAGCGGGGTACGCGCTCCGAATCTTCTTCCAGAATTCCTCTTCGCCGGCCACTTCTTCCGGAGAGACTCCCGCATAAGCGCGATTCAGGAGGCTAGCAACTGCTATCGCTTCGGCCCCAAGCAAGAAATTACGACGGTTCAGTTGTGTTTGCATGGCTCGGAACTCCCTCCAACCGCTTTGCATTCTAAGCTCCCCCCACACCGAAGACTTTCATTCCTGGCGAAGAGCCGCACTAGGGTCAAGACTCGCCGCCCGCCACGCGGGCAGCCACGAAGAAGTAGCGGCGATTAAGAAGAACACCACCGCCATGGTGACGAACGTCAAAGGGTCGGTGGCCTTAATTCCGACCAGCATCGAAGCCATCTCGCGCGTGGTGGCGAAGGCGGCGAACAGACCGACGACAACGCCGATGCCGGTAAGGAAAACTCCCTGGCCCACAATGAGCTGAAAAATGTTGCCGGACTGAGCACCCAAAGTCATGCGAATGCCGATTTCCGCGGTGCGCTGTCGCACCACGGTCGCAAGCACGCCGTAGAGCCCGACGCCTGCGAGCAGCGCCGCGATTACCGCGAACGATCCGATGAGGAGTAAGGAAAATCGCGTGCCGGCTTGTGCCTTTTCAATCACCGCATCCATGGGCTGCATATCGGTAATCAAGAGGTGCCGGTCAAAGGCCTTGATCGCAGCGCGAACGTCGTTCGCGTATTTCGATGGGTCGCTGCCGGTTCGCAGGGCCCAGTGATCGGGGGCCCCGGAGCCGATGTACGCGTCGGTAAAATACACTTGCTCGCGTCCAGGCTCGCTCAACGACACACCGCGCTCGTGGGCGACGACACCAACGATGTCGACCCATACGGGTTCGGGAGTCTGGATGCGAATAAGAATGCGCTTGCCGACGGCCGATTTACCTGGGTAGGCAAGATCGGCCAGGATTTTATCGACGACGACATAAGTGCGCCCCGGCAGGTTGTCTTCGTCGGTGAAGGTGCGGCCCTCGACAAGAGAGGTGTGCATGACTTCGAAATAGCCGGGAAGCACGATGAGCGGATCGACGGCCCTATATTTGGTGGCGTCGCCGAGCGCTTCTTCGGTGCCCCAACGAATCGGGCTGAAGCCACCAGTGAGCGGAAAGGGAGTTGCGGCGGTTACGCTTTGAACGCCGGGGATAGCGCGCAGATGATCTTCAAGCTGGCGAATAGCGACGGCGCGTTCTTCCGGCTTCTGTAGGAATCGATCGGTCTGAACTTGAAACGTGAGCAGGCCGTGAGGATTGAACCCGGGATCGATGCGCTGCAATTCGCGAAAGCTGCGGACCATAAGTCCCGAGCCGATGAGGAGTACGTAAGCAAGAGCGACTTCGAGGCAGACGACGATCTTGCGCGAGAGACCGCCGCTGGCGAGTCCTTCGCTGCGACTGGTGCCGCGCAGAACGATCATCACGTCTGGCCGAGCTGCGCGCCATGCCGGCGCCAGGCCAAAGATAGCGGCGGCGGCCAGGCTCGAGAGTGCCGTGAAGATCAACACGGTCGAATCAATTCGGATGGTATCGAGGCGCGGGAGATGTGCCGGAGCTATGGCGAGCAGTTCGTGAATTCCGAGCCAGGCGATGCCCAGGCCGCCTAAGGCGCCGATGGTAGCGAGCAGCAACGCCTCGGAAAGGATCTGACGGGCGAGATCCCACCAACTGGCGCCGATAGCGGAGCGAATGGCAAGTTCGCGTTGCCGCAAAGAGGCTCTCACCAACAAAAGGTTGGCCACGTTGGCGCAGGCAATGAGCAAAAGAAAAATGACGGCGCCCATCAGCGCGAGAATTGCAGGGCGGACTTCGGAGACCAGATGCTGCCGCATGGGCTCCACGCGGATTGCGTAGCCCGCGGTGTTTTCGATCGAAAAATTCTTGCGCGCCTCTGCGGCCACTTGATCGGCGGCAGCTTGTGCTCGTCCGATGGTGACGCCTGGTTTTAATCTGCCGATCACGTGCATCGAAACCGAATTCCGCTGCTCGGCGCTGTAACCGAGGCGGTTGGCAACCCAGATATCGGGCGCGGCCTCCAGGTCTGCAGAGGGCGGGAAGTAGATCTCGAAATGCGGCGCAAGGACTCCGACGATTCGCGGACTAAAGGGTTTCCCCTTGTTTAGGGATTGTCCTAGAACAGCGGGATTCGAGCCGAACCGGCGCTGGAAGTACTCGTTACTAAGGATAGCCATGATCGGCAAGCGCTGAGGGGGCGTCGCCGACTGCGTCCCTGGCGCAGGCGGAGGAGGTTGCGGTTGGCCATCGTCATCCGAGAAATCGCGACCGAACGCGATGCCCGCCCCTACAAGCTGGAAGTAGTTCGTGGTCACAAAGCCCATGTGGACTTGTTCCGGCATGCCGTCCTCGCCGGTCATCGTGAACGGGAATGTGAACACCCCCGCAAGTCCTTGGAATTCGCCCTTAGTCGCTTCGCGCAAATCGATAAAATTTGCGTTGGAGAAGGGGAAGTCCTTGACGCCGCGATTGCGCATGTCCGTGGGGATGATGACCAGCTGGTCGGGATCTTGATACGGAAGTGGACGCAGCAGCACGGCATTGGTGACACTGAAGATGGCCGTGCTCGCGCCTACACCCAAAGCGATGGTCAGTGCGGCAGTGAGCGCAAAGACAGGACTCTTCCGAAGTGTTCGGGCTGCGAATGCCAGATCTCGTAAGGACATCGCTCCACCTCAGCAATCAGCAATATGTCCTAGAGGGTACCACCTGTGTTGTGGATCTGACGCCAACTCAGCAGAAAGGCGACCATCCGGTAGTGATGCGGTTTGGAGCGATTCCTGAAATGCTGCCACTGCCGAAACATCGCGATACCCCACCTTTAACTTAAAGAGTTACGGCAGAACATCGATGGCCACAAGCGTAATATCATCCCTCTGCTCGGCGGATACAGGTTGCCACCCGCGAATCTCGGTGAGCAGTTGGTCCAATAGCTCCGAGGGCGCTCTCAGCCGATTGTTGCGAACCACTTGCTCAAGCTTGTGCGCTCCGAAAGGCTCCCCGCTTCCATTCTCCGGCTCACTCACGCCATCGGTATAAAGCAGGAACCGATCCCCCGGCTGGATGACCATCTCCCAAAGGGGATACTCGGCCTCTGGCAGCACTCCCAGCAGCAACCCGTTGCTTTCAATTCGCTGCAACTTGCCTCCGCGCCAATGCAGAAGCGGCGGATGTCCTGCCGCCGAATAGAGTGCCTTGCGCTTCTCCGTATCGACCCACAGGTACGCTGCCGAAACCAGCTGCGCCCGCAGTTGTGCCGACAGCATGCGGTTCAACCCACTCAACACCTCTCGTGGGTCATGTGCGCAGGGCAGCACCGATTGCGTGGCCACCTTGATCATCGACGCGATCATCGCCGCCGGCACACCGTGTCCGGTGACGTCCGCCACCAAAAACCCGGTCCGGTACTCATCGACAGCAAGGAAATCGTAGAAATCGCCGGCAACGGCTGTCATTGGACGATAAACCGCAGCGACCCGAAGGTTTTTTACTTCCGGACTCTTAGAAGGCAGAATCGATGCTTGAATCTCCTGCGCAATCAGCAATTCGCTTTCAATCGAAAACAAGCGCCGCTCTCCCGCCAAAGCGTTTTGCACGGCTACATATCCAAACGAGAAGAGCAGAGCGGCTAACCCCAGCGAGCCCGTTATCCGATACGTGTGGTAATGCAAGAGGTGCGCCACGCTGTAATACAGCGCTTCAACGGCAAAAACGAGCGTACCGGCAACCATGACGGCGCGGTTCGGAAGAATTAAGTATTTGCGCGAGAGTCGGGGCACCGCAAGGACGAGGACAAGAACAACGAGTGCCGCGGCGGCGACGAAATTGACGTAGAGGATCAACTTGTCGCTGGAGCCTGTAACGACGAAAAGTCCGATTCCCGCGATACCGATAGCCAAATTCAATCCCATGACCGTCTTCATAAACAGCCGCATTCTTCCGGCGCCTAATTCCAGCCACGCCAGCGAAGCAACAGGGAAAAGCAGATAGCTAATTGCCATCGTAAGGAAAGGCAGACTGGACTGCTCCGCATGCGGCAGAGCAGCCACCACACCTGGCGATTCAGCCAAGAGCAGAGCCCCGTACATCGCACTCCATATCCCCAGCCACGTAAAGAGGCGCCCTCCACTCTGACGCCGGACCGCGGCAAAGGAACAGGCCACCAGCCCGATGAACACAAAAACCGTTCCGGACATGATGCCAACGACTTCGTTGCGGAGCGTGGGCAGAACTTGCGCGTGCAAACGCACACCTCGGGACCACCGCCAACCTAGCAGAGTAGACCTTTTTCCCGAATGAATGCCGAATAAGAGTCGGCGCGCCGAATGCCCTCCCATCTGTATCTGGAAACCGGTCGCAGGTGGCACTGGGGGACAGGTGGACGAGTCAAACTCTGTCAAGTCCTTGAAGTATCGTTCAACTCAGGTCCCAGGTTTTCAATAGATTTCTGTTCTCGAGCGAGAAGCACGACGAGCGGCTCCGAGGCAAGCCAGGCGTTAGTCCTTGGTTATTCGCAATTCGTCCTTAACTACCCCTAATTCGCTGTGAAATCGATGCTTGGAGCCATCGACCTCGAGCCGATTCTTGAGAACCAGTTTTGCTTCCTCGACGGCAGCCCGCAATTCCGGATGCCTATCGACGTCGCTTGAAGACAAGACCGCATCGGCCAAGCGCCATAGGCAGTTCTCCAATTCAGTGAGCCGCTTCACGACCTCGGGTGCGGACGTCTGCGCCTTGACGTAGGTATCGAGCGCCACTTCGCCCTCGATCTTCTCCACGAATTCGGTGATGGCGGTTTCGCCGTCGTTCACCGGATGGACGACCCGCGGAACGATGCCTGCCAGTGGATTCGGATTCGGCACGTAAAGGATTATAAATCAGGAATCCGTCAAGAGGTAAGGTCCAGCGGAGAGCTCGGTAGCGAGCGCTCCCACTCATCCGGGCATATAATACTCCGATGCAGCACCCTAAGCTTGTGGTCGTCGATTCGTACGGTAGCCGCACTGCGGCGGACTTGGCCAAGGGCGCGCTCGAAGATGCTGGCATTCAGGCAATGATCCAGGCGGACACGGCCGGAGGAATGCGTGAGCACCTGGCGTGGTCCGGCGCGGGGTTTCGAATTCTGGTGCGTGAGGGAGACGCAACCGTGGCGCAAGAAGTCCTCACTCCACCAGCTGAAGGCGACGATAGCCTTGAAGCGGACTTCCAAAGTGACCGCGAACCTCTACCACCGTGGCGCCGGTTTACTTGAAGAACCCGCTTCGTCGGAGAAGCGAGTGCTTGCACAGAAAAGTTCGGCGAATGGCAGCACCCTGAAACCGGCTGGCCTGCCCTCGCGATTTTCCTTTTGCCAGTCCGTGCGCCGCGCTCCGTCCGATTGCGCTACTCGGCTGGTCTATTGAGGCGGCGCGCCCAGGAAAATGATTCCGCTCTGGTCACTGAACACCGAGAAGAGACCATCGCCGTCCTTCGTGTCATGCAAGGCAAGCATAAAGGACTTTCCATCCGGCGATGCCAGTAGATCGAGGTGATACCCTGGGATTATTTCTGAACCCGGCGAAACCTGCGGATCCTTCACCAATCGGCTATCGTAAAGTTCCGTCCACGAAGCAAAGCGGCCGTGACCGATACTACTGTTGTACATCACCTCGGCTGTATTGATGGCCCGAACGAGGTTGATGGCTTTCCGGCGTTCTTCCTGACTGGGCGATTTCTGGTCCTGGGCGCGCGACGCAGCTGAAAGCGCCACGAGCAGAAGGACCACGGCGCTGCTGATTTGAAACCGGGATATACGCATCGATCTTCCCTCCTCAAGTAGGCCCGTCCTTCGGGTCTCTCTAAACCTACATAAGTAGATTTAAATTGTCAAGCGACCGCGCCTGTTAAAGGGCTTCCTTCTTCCGGAAAGCCGAATTGCCTACAGGGCTAGGATGCATCGCTAGCTGGGTGCTTCGGCGCAAGCGCTACCGTACTCTCTGTTTGAAGGGATTCAAGGCGGCCACGTCGAAGTGCGCGAAATCACGTTCGTTCCGAGTGGACACGGTGAGGCCATGAACGCGCGCCGTGGCGGCCATCATGGCGTCTTCACCTAGGGTATCGGAACGGTGGTGCATAAGGCGGGCATATTCTCGAAAACACGCGGCATCCATCGGCAAGACTTGTGAAGTGCGTTCCAACTGTGCTGCCCAAGCCTCGATTTCGTTCGCCTTTACAGGATCCTGTCGACGCGTGAGTTCCACACCCCTTTGAATTTCCCCGAACGTTACCGCCGAGAAGAAGCCTTGGCCCAATTCAAGACTATGCACCCAAGCGACTGCCGCACCGTGGGGCTTGGGCTTGCGCAATTCGGACACCACGTTCGTGTCGATCAGGTAGCGGATCAATCGAACACCGCAGGCTTGCGCGATTTGACCGTGCCGCGTTTGGGGAGCGGGATTTCGAATCGCGGACCTTCACCCAAAAGTACATCCTTCCAGGTCAAACGGTTTTCGTCTTTTAACTTATGCCATTCCGATACCCAACGGTCCGGTCACGGCGTTGCGAAGCCGCCCCAGGAGTACAATGCCAGCCCAATGGGATGTGTTCTCGGTCAGCAACGAGGGTGCCTCATGACGTCGCGATTTCTACTTGCTAGCACTATAACTTTTGCGAGTTTCTCGGCGACGCATCCGAGCTTCGCGCAACAGATCACGAATGAAGTAGTAATTTCCGGAGCATCGTTGAACGATGGATATGCGGGCTCGGATTGTGATGACGATGGACAACTCTATCGCCGTCCAATGAGTGCCAGACCCGGTGGACAGGACGTGTCACTCATGCGCGTGGCCAAGGATGGCTCGACACTGCTGTTCACACTTCCGAAACCAGAATGGTCGATTCAAGTGTTTGCCCCCATTGCAGCGGGCTTGGCGGTAATGACCAACTCCTACGACCCGGCTGAAAGTGGTTCTAAGCACATATACCGTTTCGATAGGCAGGGCCATCTTCAGACGGAGCGAACCGTGTCTATCGATTTTCAACCCGTGGCTATGGCCGAGACCAAATCAGGTATGACCATCGTCGTGGGCTATCGCCCACGGGCAGGAAAAGATAAAGAAGCCAGAACGTATGGAGGCGCGGTATTAAATGCCAGCGACCAAATAGTAAAGCTCTTCGAATTTCCGCCGACAGCGGAAGGAAACAAATGGACCACCGTTCCCACACACCGGATGGGTGTCGACGATGGTGGCGCAAGCACAATTCTCGAATCGGGCAACGATGCAAACTACTCGATAGCCACAATCGCCGAATCTGGCCAGATCCGCATGCTCCCCTTGGCTACGGTCAGAGGCGCTCGCTACCACGATTGGTTTTTCGCCAAGGGCGTGGCAGCGGAACAATACCAATTTGCGGGTGACAAACCGCCGGGGGCCACCAAGATTGACACTTTCGATCTCCTGTCCGGCAGAAAGATCGGCACCAAGACTTTAGTCCCTGCGGGATTCTCGGTTGCCTGCTACCTGGGAGATGAAGTGAGCATGTTGGCCCACAGCGCCCATGTTGAAAAATCACGCGGACTCTTGCCAGATGCGCTGCGGCTCGTGACCGTCAAGTTGGAATGAATGACCGGAAACGCGGCCTGCATCCTTCCTGTGTCTGATTAGCCCCAACTGCGTCTTGGACAGAAACTAGCCCAGCCAGATTTATTGATTTGAAAGGACTTAACAACAAGCTCTGGAGGGTCGCCTTAACGGGCATCTGTTCAGCTGATATTGGGATCGATTCCACCTCTCCGCCGGCAAGAATTGCTGCGACATTGCTTCACCCCACCGGGGTGACGAATGCTACCGCAACAGGGTATCTCTTTAAGAACGTATGGCCTTAGCTCGCCGGCTCGACCGCCGGGATTGGGCCAAAATGAAGACAGGCTGCCCAATTCGTGCTGCGAGCTCTAGCGCCAACGGGCGGAAACGGCTCTGGGCACTCGTTAGCGGTGACGGCTGGCCTATCGGAGGGTGCTCGTGATTGCGGACAAGTCGACGGAGGAACTACCGGTTCCAAAGGGAAAAAACAGGAGGAGCGACCGTTACCCGGTAGTTGTTCCAGTGAAGGTGAAGTGGTCAGAGCCTCGCGGCGCAGGTGTCATCGAGTTTGCTGAAGCCAAACAAGTCAACCAGCACGGCGGGCTGCTCGATATGAGAGGCCGCCCGGCCATCGGCAGCGTTATCGAGCTGACTAATCTCGCGTCGACTAAAACAGCCTCTGCGCTAGTGGTATCCCTGCATCCCTCGAAAAAGAGCGGGGTGTTGAGAGTGGCCGTTGAACTTCTTACTCCCAGCGAAACTTTCTGGGGGCCGACGTTCCGGTTGAAGATGGCCATCGACAGCCTCATGAAACTGGAGGAAGCCATCCGGTCGGGTGGGATGGATCCCCGCGTGCTTCGCGAATTTCGCGACGCCGTCGATCATGTACGCAAGACCGCCTGGGCTCTTCAAGAATTGCAGGAGCGCCAGATCCAGCAACGGGATACCGCCACGGTGCGCTCCTTGCTCACCGAAGAGCGTGTCCGCCGCGCCACCCAACTCAGCAAGACGCTGGCTTCGGATTTGGATTCCCGCGAAGTAACCGACGGCACCACCGGCGCCGCGGATCTTTTTCGAGCCATCGAAGACCTCTATCAGCGTTTGGCAAGTTTGTTCAAGATTCGCGAATCTCGGTAGCCGCTCCCAGCCAGGAATCCTCCAGAAAACACAAATAGAACCCTGTGTCACAGTTTCTTGGCATTCGCTGGTCGGTTTCCGCTCTTTTATTCTTCTTCCTTTGCGTCCAGCTGAACACAGCATAGGATGTGGCTCACCGTATTCCTACCGTTTGCTAAAAGGAGCCCTTCTGTGCACCTCCACAATCTCAACTTGCTCGCTGTTCTTGTCGCCGCGGTTTCCACGATGGTTGTTGGTTTCCTGTGGTATTCACCAATACTCTTCGCGAAGCCCTGGATGCGCGAAATGGGCTATGACCCGGATGACAAAGCCAAGGTTCAGGAAATGCAGAAGAATGCCGGCCTCGCGTACATCGCTTCTTTCCTCGCCAGTCTGGTGTCCGCCTTCATCCTGGCGTTATTTTTTCACTGGCTTCACGTGCAAAGCCTGCAGTTGGGCTTGCTGGTTGCTTTTCACGTGTGGCTCGGCTTTGTCGCGACCGTGCAACTAACCGGAGTCCTGTTCATGAAACAGAGCATGAAGCTTTTCGCCATCAACACGGGATACCAACTGGCCTGCTACCTTGCCATGGGCAGCATCCTAACCGTTTGGAGATGATTAGGGTTGCCTGGAATCTGCCAAACGCTAGCTCGCGGGCCATTCCATTTCTCCGAGTAGCGCCTTAATCGGGCGTTGGGCAGGACGGGCGTCTCACGAAGTGTCCTCTGCGAAACGGTCCGCGTGTACCTTTCCTTGCTCTGCGCTAGTCTTGCTTGTTCGCCGTCATTGTGCATTTCCTGTTCGCATGGCGCATCAAAATCGCCGAGCGCTCGCCTAATCTCCAGGGGAACGTGACGCAAATTTATTCCAAAGTCGGATGACTCTATCTATCCCGCCGCGTGGGGCGAAGTTCCTTGTGTCGAAACGCTTGCCGCCCTCACACCGATCCCAACATGCACATGCTCGTGCGTTCCTGGCGTACCGGCCTGCACCAATATACCGCCACCGCCGTCTTTCTTTCCGACCCAAAACGCGATGCCGCCGCCAGAAAATTTCCAGACTCTATCGCCCCACTTGCGGCTACGTCCCCCCGGCCCTAGCCATTCCTAACATCAACAGGCTATTCGTTACCACCCGAGCGCTGTTGCATTCGCCGATGGTTCCTGATTCTGCTACGCTGGGCCGATCACGAATCGATGAGTTGAGAGGAGACAACGTGCCAGTCGTGACCGGAGTGGATCTGGGCGGAACTGCGATCAACTATACAATCGTAGACCAGCAGGAAAAATTCCTTATCGGCGGTCTGTGCGAGCATCCCGCGCTATCAAGGCAGGGGCCTGAAGTCTGCCTCGCCCAGATTGCAGACGGTCTGAAGGTCGCTGTCGAACGGGCGGGGGTGCAACTTGCGGACGTGGTAGCTGTCGGGCTGGATACTCCGGGTCCTGCCAGTTCGGCAGGTCAGCTCAGCGCACGGGGTTCCACGAACTTTGTTCACCCGCAGTGGGCAGGATTCGACATTCGTGAGGGTTTGGCGCACAAGCTTGGCAAACCCGTCTCCTATTTGAACGATGGAAATGCAGCGGCGCTCTGGGGGCACTACACGATCTTTGGTGCAAACAGCCGGGAGACATCGGTTTCGACCATCATCGGGACCGGCAATGGTGGCGGCGTCATTCTCGACGGCAGCGTGGTGAAAGGCAAAAATGGGTTTGGCGGAGAACTGGGCCACGTGTTGCTTCCGTATCAAAGTATCGCGGGGATTGCCGGGATGAAACCCGAATGCAACTGCGGACGGACCGGGGACCTCGAGTCGCTTTGTTCTCTCACCGCGATCGAAAGGAACCTGTTGCCTTATTTTTTGCCGCGATACCCGGGCCACGATCTGGCAAAGATGGACCGCCACCAGGCAGCCAAGCAAGTACGAGGTCTCGCAGACAGGGGTGATGCGATGTGCAAGGAGATTTTTCGTGTCCAGGCCCACGCCCTGGGACTCTTTTTTGACGAAATGGTGAATACGTTCGACCCAGATGCGTTAATGGTCGGCGGGGGCGCCCTGGAGGCCAGCCAGGAGTTCCAGCGCTGGTTCTTGGAACAGATCCGCGTTGGCATGCCTCCCCAGCGGGAGGAGCAAGCCAGCGTCCCCGTCTACGTTATGCCGAATGGCGATACGGCTGGGGCGCGAGGGGCGGCTATTGAAGCACTAAAACTCGCCAGGCAAAGCGGCCTCATGTGACTATCGCGTTCCGCTTGGCTCTAGTCGGTATCCCGTTCGAGACTGGCTCCCAGTGGACGCCCATCCATCCACACGAGTCAATTCCTCACTACGCTTCGTTTCGGGAATCCTGTAAAACAGTCCCGACCCAAAAAGGGTAAGAGACGGGAGGCTTTTCCCTATGAGTAAGTTACCAATCTCCGCGCGGCTGTTTCTTGTGGTCATGCTTTTTCCCACAGGGACCGCGTTCGCACAAGCACTGTCCGAGCGGGAAGCAGCTCTGCTACGCTCGATCGATGACGAGAGGCCAGCGGCCGTGGCCTTGCTCGAGAGAATCGTCAACATCAATTCCGGGACATTCAATACAGTGGGCGTCTTGGAGGTCGGCAAAACTTTAGAGAAAGAGTTCCAAACGCTTGGCTTCGCAACTCGATGGGTAGCAATGGACTCGGTCAAGCGTGCGCCGTCGCTGGTCGCAGAACACAAGGGCACACGCGGAAAGCGAGTGCTGCTCATCGGGCATATGGACACGGTTTTCGAGCCTTCCAGCCCGTTTCAGAAGTTTGTGCGTACCGGGGACTCAGCCACCGGACCGGGTACTTCGGACATGAAAGGTGGAATTGTCGTAATGCTCTCTGCACTCAAGGCTCTGAAAAGTGTTGGCGCCTTAGACGGCGCCAACATTACGGTCTTCCTCACCGGCGACGAGGAATCGGCGGGCGACCCCACAGAGGTCTCGCGAAAGGAGTTTGTTGAAGCCGGCAGGAATAGCGACTTCGCTCTCTCTTTCGAGCCGCTCTTAACCCAGGACGGCAAAGACTACGCAACGACAGCGAGGCGCGGCGGCACCAGGTGGGACCTTCGCGTTCAAGCGAAGTCAGGTCACTCCAGCCAAATATTTTCCGAGTCCATGGGAGATGGCGCCATCTTTGAGCTTGGCCGCGTTCTGACTCGATTCCACGATACGCTGCGCGAACCCAATATGACCTACAACGTTGGGCTGGCTATCGGCGGCTCCAATATCAAACTAGAAGCCAGCGGCGATGCCTCTGTTTCGGGCAAAGTGAATATCGTGCCGGGTGAAGCCCGCGCGATTGGCGACATTCGGGCACTTTCCCCAGAGCAGCTCGCGCGTGTGAAGGAGAGGATGCAATCCATCGCCGGACAAGAAAACTTTCCTGGCACAAAGGCAGAGATCACTTTTCACGATGTGTACCCGCCGATGGCACCGACTGCTGGCAACGCCGCACTCCTTGCCAAACTGAACGAAGCGAGCCGGTCGCTTGGCGCTCCCGAGTTGCAACCGGCCGACCCGATGCTACGCGGTGCCGGCGACGCTTCGTTTGTTGCTCCCTTTGTGGCTGCCCTTGACGGCCTGGGAGCCCCGGGAAGCGGTATGCACGCTCCAGGCGAATCCGTCAACCTCGCGGGTTTACCCCTGCAGAGCAAACGGATAGCCCTTCTAATTTATCGGCTGACCCGAGAGTCTTCCCTCTAGCCGCATACGAAGGTGTCCTCGAGTGTCCGGTTACCGGGCATCGGCCAAATGTGCACGGCTGATTGCGACGGCAGGCCACCACGGGCTTACCGTCCCACAATTCCCAGAACGGTTTCAGCGTTGGAGGGGCGCGGCACCCAGAGTGGTTACTCGTGTAAAGGCTGTGTTCTTGGGCGCAGAGATGGGAAAAGGGATAGCAAATGCTGCCATCGCGCCGACTAAGGCACCCAAGATGGCAAATTCGACGTTTTGGTTCGTGTACGAGAGCACAACCCCAGCGATGTTGACGGTATGAAGAGAACGCCTAGCCGATGCCTCTATGGTGGCCGCATTAGACCGGAGGAGACTCGGAACTACAATCCCGGCGATAAACAAAGTGATTACCACTTCGATTAGCAGTTGAAGGAGAGAGAAAGCTTTCTGACCTTTCATGGTTTTCCTTTCGGCCTTAAGAGGGCCTGTTTAAAAGAGAAGGATCTCTAGCGTCTACTTAGCAGGTGAATCACTGAAATCGAGCGCGGTAGATACCCTAGCGGTGTGCCTTCGAATTGATCTCAAGCCAGACTTCAAACACAGACCTCGCGCTGCCAAGCAAAGATACTCAAGTTCATTGAGCGTAGGGTTTCAAGGATCGGGGGTCACTCCCGACGGTAGTCTGCTGTTCGCAAATAGGCGAGATGGGCGGACATTGGTGAAGTTATCGAGGTCAAAAAGGAAATCCAAGGAAATCCTGTTGAATCCTCCAGACTCCGGGAGTAGAGTTGCCGTAATTCCCGGTTGGGCCCCATTCTGAACGAATCCATTGGAGGGATCATGCGTCGTTGGCCTCGACTCCTTTTTGTTCCTCTTTGTGCGCTCGCTGCCAGTCTCATCTATTTCACCTCTTCTGCGCAGGAGCAATCTTCCAAACCCGATTTCGACATGACCGCCAGCTATATCGAAGCGTGCAGTTGCGACATGTTCTGTCCCTGCTACTTCAACACCCATTCCACAGATCACATGGATGAGCATCATATGGACGCGCATTTTTGCCGCGCCAACCTCGTGCTCAAAGTCGACAAGGGCTACTACAAAGAGACCAGGCTGGATGGCGCAAAGGTCTGGATCGCTACCGATCTAGGCAGTGACTGGAGCACTGGCAAGGACTCCTGGCTGGTGGTGAACTTCGATCCCAGCGTCAGCAAGGAACAACAAGCCGCATTGGCTGACATCCTCGGCCAGCTCTATCCTATTCCCTGGCAGAAAAAGGGAGTGGATACAGCCGCATTCTCATGGAATGTCGACACCAAAACTGGCGTTGCTCACGCGAAGATGAACAGCGGCAAGGGTGAAGTTCTTCTGGAACGCGTCGGGGGCAATAATCCGAGTCACGAAGTTGTGATGCACAACTTGAAATACTGGGGCGCACAGTCTAACGACGGCTTCCGCATGTGGAAGAGCAAGCATGAAGCCTTCGAAGGAGATGGCCACAAGTTTGCCTATGAGGGCACGAACGGTTTCCTGATCACCATCCACTTTACGGGCGCGGCAAAATCCGCCTCCGCAGATTAATCCTCAACTCGAGCAGGGCCCGGCATCCGCACTTTGCCTCGCAAGGGCGGCGCGGCAGTCTGGTTAGAAGTCTTCGTCCACTTCGACGTGGTGTTTCGACATTTGAGCTGCCAAACCGGTAAAGGAACAATGCCGGTCTTGCCTCCCTGCTGCAAGGAGGGCGCTATCCAAAACTCCCGGTGCACTGGTGCGGGGTGTTCCATTCCGCGAACAGCTAGGCTACGTGTCGTAAGCTGGTCACCGATATTTCTACCTGCGCAACTTCCCTCGCGTTTGTGAGTCGAGAACCGAGACTTCGACGTGGTAAGATACGAACCGCAATCTTAAGCTCATATACTTGGGAGGATTAAGCCGTGAAGCAACCAGTACCCTCCTCCGACCGTCGCAACTTTCTCAAAACAGGCACTGCGGTTGCCGCAGGGCTTCTAACCAACGGTGTTGTGTTCGCGCATCCCTCAACTGCCACGTTTCCGCCTCTCCCCGCTAATATCAAGTCGCAGGCCGCCATGCCAACCCGCAACCTTGGCAAGACGGGTTACAAAGTGGCGATCTTTAGCCTTGGAGGTCAGGCGGCGCTCGAAAAGGCCAACAATTTTGACCTCGCGGTACCCATTATTGAGCGTGCGCTCGACTTGGGCGTGAATTACATCGATACATCTTCGATCTATGGTGGTCCTGAGCGCTGGAGCGAGCAATACGTGGGCCGCGTCATGAAGACCCGGCGTCAGGATGCTCTTCTTGCGACCAAGACGAAAGAACGCACGCGTGACGGTTCGCTTCGGATGATCGAAAAGTCGCTTACCCTGCTGAATACCGATCACGTGGATCTGTGGCAGTTGCATGATATTGGTTTGCCTGAGGATGTGACTGCGATCTTTGGTAAGAGCGGAGCCATGGAGGCCCTGGTCGAAATGCAGGAACAGAAGGTGGTGCGCTTTCTGGGTGTGACGGGTCACTACCGCCCGGAAGCATTGATAGATGCGGTGAACCGCCACCCGTTCGATACGATCCTGATGTCGCTGAACGCGGCCGACACCCATATTCACAGCTTCACTGATCAATTGCTGCCGCTGGCAGTGGAAAAGCAAATGGGCATCATAGGCATGAAGGTACCTGCGCGCGGCAGATTGCTTTCGACCTGGACTCCGCCTCCGCTCGAACAACAGCAACATTCGTGGGAGGGATCGGCGATTGCCACGCGTCCAGGGGTGATGAATATGCGTGAGGCCATGCACTTTACGCTTACGCACCCGGTCAGCACCGTCATCATCGGATGCGACAATATTCAGCAGCTTGAGGAGAACGTCCAGATCGCGCGCGACTTTACTCCACTTTCTCATTCCCAGATGATGGCGCTTAACGAGCAGGCGGCACCCGTCGCAAAACAGTCGCTGTTCTTCCGCTTTACCGACCGTAGCAAGGGCTGAGCAAGCAGCCTCTTGCACCCCAGTTTAGATTCAACCGTGATTTAGTTTCGAAACGGGGCCGACCCATCCCCCGAGTCGCAATCCTCCGCTAGCGGCATGTGGTTTGGAGGCCATTCCACCCGACCTACTTCCAGGCGTACAACCGAGGCGGCGTATGATTCTACGACGGGAACGCACACTCCTTCTTCGGCCGTCTGCCGAACGATCAGCATTCGGATTCGCACGACGCGCAGATTCCCCTTCAGTTTGCGGGCAGGAGGGCGATCAATGACCTGGGCGTCGCTACATCAGCTCTTCTATGAACGTGCGCGCCACGTCCGGAGGTACCCTGGGATCGCGATGGACCAGGGGACCTTCGTTCAGCACCGGCTCGGCTCCGTGAAGGGTTGGGACATCGGTGCGCTCGAAGAATCTGCCGATGGGAATTTCTTCGCCCCAGAGCTGCGATTTCTCCATTGCGGCAGTCCAGTCAGCTGCGTCGTAAGCGGAGTCGTCCTCAAGTTTCTTCACGCGCGGGCGGAACCACTGGTAAGTATTGTCGTGATTATATGTGACGCAGGGGCTGAAGACATCGAGGAACGAGAAGCCTTTGTGCATGATGCCCTGCTTGATCAGTTCGGTGAGATGCTTCTGCTCGGCGCTGAAGCCGCGGGCGATAAAAGTGCCGCCTGCAGCTAGAGCGAGGGAAATGGGGTTAATCGGAGCTTCGATGTTGCCGAAGGGCATGCTTTTCGTTTTCATGCCGAGGCGGCTGGTGGGCGAAGTCTGCCCGGTCGTAAGGCCGTAGATTTGGTTGTCCATGACGATGTAGAGCAGGTCGACGTTGCGGCGCATGGAGTGCACGAAATGGTTGCCACCGATCCCGAAGCCGTCTCCGTCGCCGCCGGTCACAACAACAGTCAACTCGTGATTGGCGAGCTTGAGGCCGGTGGCCACGGCCAAGGCGCGGCCGTGGAGCGTGTGCATGCCGTAGGTGTTCATGTAGCCCGGAAGGTTGGAGGAGCATCCGATACCACTTATGGTGACGACCTGGTGAGTCGGTATTTGCAGCTCGACCAATGCCTTTTGAAGCGCGGCGAGCACGCCGAAATCGCCGCAGCCGGGGCACCAGTCGGGATCGACTTTGCCTTTCAGATCAGCCATAGTCAGTTGACTGGTACGTTGTGCGCTGGTCGCCATGTGCATCTCCTCCTCAGACCATAATTTCGTGCATGGGCACGGAGAGTTTCGTTTTCCCGGCGAGCTGCTCCCTCACGGCCTCGACAATGTGATGGGGCATGAAAGGCTCGCCGTCGTACTTGCGAATGTGGCCCTCAGGGACAAAGCTGGTTTCGCTGCGTAGGTAACGCGCGAACTGGCCGCTGTAATTGTTTTCGACGATGATGGTGTGGCGCGAGTTTTTCAGGATTTCGAGAATGGCTTCGCCATGTAGCGGCACCAGCCAGCGGATCTGCAGCTGATTGGCACAGATTCCTTGTTCGTTGAGGAGTTCACAAGCTTCCTCGATTACGCCTCTGGTGGAACCCCAGCCGATCAAGGTGACATCGGCGTTGGCCGGACCTGAGATCGCGGGTCGGGGCACGGCGGCTTCAATGCCTGCGACTTTGCGCATGCGCTTCTCCATCATGGCGCGTCGCTTGATGGGATTGGTGAACTCATCGCTGATGATTACGCCGTCTTCCTGGTGTTCGTCGGTGGCCGCCGTGTGCATGTGGCCGGGCACGCCGGGGACAACGCGGGGTGAAACGCCGCTGTCGGTGATTTTGTAGCGTTTGTAGCCACCGTTCGTGGGAGCTGCGATGCCACCATTGCCGTTGGCGGCAGTGATGAGCTCGCCGCGATCGATGGGCGGGCTGAAATTCAGGTCGTCTGGAGGCACGCTGAGGCGCCCTTCCGACAAGAGCAGATCACAGAGTACAAGCCCTGGACACTGGAAGCGATCGGCGAGGTTGAATATCTCGGGAATGAGCTTGAAGCAATCGCCGATGTCCAGCGGAGCTGCGATTATCCGGGGATAATCTCCAAATGCGGCACCAAGCATCTGCCAGAGATCCCCCTGCTCGGTCTTGGTGGGAACCCCGGTGGACGGGCCGGCGCGCTGACAGTTGATGACTACGACGGGGGTTTCGATCATAGCGGACATGCCGAGGCCCTCGCTCATCAGGGCGAAGCCGCCGCCGGAGGTGGCGCACATGGCGCGGACCCCGGAATGAGCCGCGCCGATGGCCATGTTAATCACGCCGATTTCGTCCTCCACTTGGCGGACCATAATGCCGGCCTTACGAGCGTGTGCTGCCATCCAGTGCAGCACGCCGGTCGAAGGACTCATAGGATAGGCACAGTAGAATTTCACACCTGCTGCCGCCCCACCCATGGCCATGGCAGTATTGCCACTCAGAATCGCGTAGCGATTGTCCGTCTTGGGAACCGGAATCGGGAAGGCCGCAAAATGAGCGGCGGCGTAGTCGTAGCCGGCGCGCGCCACTCCGACATTTTCAGCTACCACGGCATCGCCCTTTTTCTGGAACTGCTCTCGGAGGACTTCCTCTACTGCTGGGAAACCGATACCCATCATGTGGAGACCGGCGCCAATGGCGAGGGTGTTCTGGGCAACCTTATTGCGCGTTATGTCGGCCAACTCCGAGACCGGAAGCGGGCACAGCTGTACGCCGTCAGCGGCAGAGCCGGGCTTAATCGTGTCGGCATTGTAGATACAAGAAGCGCCAGCAGTGAGAAGGTTTAAGTGGCGATCCATGCTGTCCTGGTTAAGTGGAACGAGCAAGTCAATGCGGTCACCCATGTTGGTGACTTTTTCCGGACCCGTGCGAATGGTGAGAAATGTGTGGCCGCCGCGAATGATAGACTGATAGGCGTTGTAGGCGTTGAGGTTGAGGCCGCGGCGACTGAAGATCTTTGCGAAAATGTCGCCCGGCGTGGCGACTCCTTGTCCAGCTGCGCCTCCGATGCCGATAGCAAAGGTTTGCTTCATCTCGCCCTCACTGACTGAGAGCCGGCCGAGCCGTAGGACCGAACGCCCGGACCAAGCTCAAATGAATGAATATTATTTCCCCGGTCGAGAGACTCCTCATCCGAACGATTCGGTCCTTTTTTTGGGCGGACCGAGTATACACCCAATTCTTCCAGATGTTCTCCCCCGCTAGAGATGAGGCGCAGCCACTTTGAGCAGCTAGCACGCCTTGGTCTGCCGCGCTCGCGCGTCAGAGTAACGCTTGTATCGACCGAGGACTAGACGTAAGATTCCGACGCTACCCCCCTGGAATCTTTGACCATTCGATTTGGATAGGGATGTAGGAGGTTTCCAACATGCCCATCGTCAAGGAATTAACCATTCGCATGGACAATCGTCCCGGATCACTTGGAAAAGTCTGCCGGGCGCTCGCGGACCGCAGCGTAAACATCATGGCTTTTCAATCCATCCCCTCGGAGAAAACGATCCTCGTGTGCATCGTCGTCGACGAACATGGGTCTGCGAGGGCGGTCCTGGAGGGAGAGGGAATAAGTTACACGGAAGGAGAGGTTGTTCAAGTCCAGCTTCCACACGGGCCGGGCGGGCTGGCACAGGCTGCGTCCAAGCTTGGCGACGCCAATATCAACGTTCACTACGCATATTGCGGTGTCGACGCGAAAACGAATGCGCCATTGGTGATTTTTGGAGTAACGGAAGTGGGTCGCGCGGCAACAATCCTGGATCAGTCCGCAGCCGCCGCGGCGGGAGCATAGCGCCGGGATGCACGATGTTGAGGCGAACAATTAAAACCTATTCCGAAGGGCGCCTTTTTATATTTCGTCGCGTCGTGTTTCCGGATCTTCCTGATCCCACAAATACGGCACCTCGTCCTTTTTCATCAGCCTGCTTGTTACCGACGTCGCCTCGGCAACCTAACCAACAGCTGCCCAATCGTCGTCGATCGACGATTTACCGTTCTTGCGAACGACCTCAATCTTCTGAAAGGCAAACGAGATCTCCTCTAACTCGAACACGTCTTTTGAGCTGGGCTTCCCATGATGCGGCTTCCGTTTGAACCCGACAATCGCGACCTTAGTCAAGTTCATCGCCAGATAGGGTTGCTTCAACCCCTTAGAATCCACCTGCTCGAAATTGATGTTAAGTGTTTCGAACGCCTCTTGGGTGCACGACATCCTAAAAAGTGAGGGCGAACTGGCGTCGGTTTCCTTGGTGATCGTGATTGGCTCGTGCCGGCGTTTCCCTGAGGCCTGCCCCGTAGAGGCATCGTACGGCGATTGGACCTCATACTTAAACTGTATGTCATGTATGTTGCTGGGATTTAAGGTCGTGCGGCCCTGGCTCAGGCCATAAACGCGGCTGTTCCAGGTCTTGAGGAAACCCTTTCCGCCGCTGGATAAAAAACTGACATAGATTGGCATGGGCCCCTCCGAATTTGAAGATAGCAACGATTATGTGCGATTTTGGGACCTCGCGAAGTCGCGATCGTATGCTTTTCCTGCGCTTTACACAACCGTTCGAAGGTCACGAAAAGGTCACGAATGTCACCACACTTGACTGTGGTAACTTGGACCCTTGCCCCGACGAAATGATAAATCAACGCGTCGCCGACCACTCGTCCAGAAACGCGTGTTCGTTGTGAACTGAAGAAGGACCAAGACCTGGTTTGCCGTGTCCGCATGGGCCGTTCCATATTCGAAAATGCTCCGGCGGGATCAAAAGGATACTGGCCGGGATATCCTGAACCGTCCAGATGAATTCAAAAATGGAAACTCCAGATAGTTCGGCCAAACCGATGGCCGAAGAACAACTCGCCCCCGCACTGACTTTCCGGCCCGTGGTCCGCGTCGCCAGCGGGAATTTTCTGGAGATGTACGATTTCCAGGTCTTCGGATACTACGCGACGGCAATCGCGCGCACTTTTTTCCCGAGTGGGAACGAGTTCGCGTCGCTGATGCTTTCTCTGATGACCTTCGGCGCAGGTTTTCTGATGCGGCCCCTTGGCGCGATCGTGTTGGGCACTTATATCGATCATCGTGGGCGCCGCAATGGGCTTCTCCTGACTCTCGGATTGATGGCGATCGGAACCGTTTCAATCGCATGCACTCCTTCCTACGCATCGATCGGGTTAATTGCGCCACTGCTGGTCGTCGCCGGGCGGCTGGTGCAGGGACTGTCCGCCGGCGTGGAGGCGGGTGGCGTCTCCGTCTATCTTTTCGAGATTGCGACGCCTGGACATAAAGGTTTCTACACGAGCTGGCAAGCGGCGAGCCAGCAAGTGGCGGTGATGTTCGCAGCAGTAATCGGGCTCGGCCTGACGTTGCGGCTCACCGGCGATCAAATGACGCGCTGGGGATGGCGCGTTCCACTGCTCGTCGGTTGCGCGATTATTCCGCTCTTGTTTCTGTTGCGGCGGTCGCTCAAGGAAACGCCGGAATTCCTTGACCGCAAGCGCCGTCCGTCGCAGCGCGAGATTCTGCGCACGCTGGCGCGCAGTTGGAGGCTGGTAGTGCTCGGCACCCTGTTGACGATCATGAACGCGGTCTGCTTTTACATGATCACGGCGTACACACCGACGTTCGGCGGCGCCGTGCTTCATCTTGCGGCGAGGGACAACATGATTGTCACGCTGTGCGTTGGCGCTTCCAATTTTTTCTGGCTTCCGATCATGGGCGCGGTTTCCGATAGAATTGGCCGGCGTCCGATGCTGGCCGCCGTCAGCATGCTGGCGCTGCTGACGGCTTATCCTGCATTGTCGTGGCTGGTAACCGCGCCGTCATTCGGCCGGCTGATGGCGGTGGAATTGTGGTTTTCTTTCTTGTTCGCCAGCTATAACGGCGCGCTGATCGTATTCCTGACGGAAATCATGCCGGCCAATGTTCGCACTACCGGATTCTCTCTTGTCCATAGCAGCGCGACCGCCATCTTCGGTGGATTTACGCCCGCGATTTCAACCTATCTCATCCACGCGACTGGCAATCGCGCGATTCCGGGACTGTGGCTTTCGTTCGCCGCCGTCTGCGGGCTGATCGCGACTGTGCTGCTGACTTCTTCACGCGTCGCGCGGTGTTCTGTGAGGCACGAACACGCGCCATGACCCTCGCGCCCCAAGGACGGTTACGAGGATTTCGGACGCACGGCATCGCCGACGCGGATGACTCCCTCGCTCAATATTAGGGCCCGCAGCCCTCCGCGATGGATCAGACCGCTCATCACGCCATGTACTGTGAGGTCGTCCAAATGCTTGCACGGCTCGCAGAGACGCGTGCCGCGCATGAGCACCGCGCCGACCCAGAATTCACGGTCGACGAGATGGTTGAGCGGGACACTGGCCGTCGCGATGTTGCGGCGGGTGTCGGCAGCGGAGAGCTTGATCCCACACCGTTCTCCCTCGGCGTTCAGTACCCCGCCGAAGAGCGCCTCGACGGCCTCCTTCTCGATCAGCGTGACTTCGCGCCCGCCGTAGCTCGACTTTTTCGAGTAGAACCCGGTACCGGCGAAATACCGGTCACCATCGAGCCCTCGTCCCGGGAACGCCCGCACTTCGGTGATCGAATGCATTGCCGCCGACGCTTCCGCCGCGACATGGATGGAGACGACGGTACCTTCCCACATGCGACGATCCTAGCACGCTCCACCGCATGCCATACGGGGCGGTCGCCATCCATGGGAACGATCGTCGGACTACCGTACGGGTAAAGGGCAACTCTTACGTAACGCGATTAGGTAAGGTTTGCCGACGACACGTTCAGAACGTCAACACCGACCTTGGCAAGCGCGTCTTTCTATTGAGTTATCCTCGATCGCTGTATAGGATTGTGGCCACTGCGCGAGTCTCTCAGGAGGTCTTCGATGAGGGCTCCAAAATATATTGTGGTCTTAGCCTTACTGCTGATAAGCATCAGCAGTGTAGGTCAAGATGCTCATCCACAGAAACCCAGTGCTATAGGGCTAGCGATTCCCAAGACGTGGGACGATAAAGCAATGGCTACACTGGAGGTACCCCTAGCGAACCCCGTGGGCTCACCCAAACACGCTTCTGCCGATTATTACTACCGCATCCCGGTGCGGCCAATTTATAAAAGCTACCCCGTCTATGCGCCCGGCCATGAGCCGCCAGGTTATTGGGATTGGCTGAAGCAGCAAGAGCCAGTCATCATGTGGGACGACAGCGGCCACAAACCTCCTCTGCAGACCGAGGCAGACTGGATCAAGGCAGGAGAAATTGTTTTTGACGCTCCGATCCTTCTCAAAGGTCAAGGCGACGTTGACGCAATGGAGGTGCGCCAGCCAGCGTGGTACGAGAAGACTGGAGTATCTGTTACCAAAGACGGCGTGATGCCCTTTTTGCGCTACTCTGTCCGGAAAAAGGGTCAGGTCGAACTTGGCGCACTCTCCTGCGCCACGTGCCACACGCGCGTGATGCCCGACGGGACCACCCTGAAGGGGGCGCAGGGAAGCTTCCCGATCGATCGAAGTGTGGCTTACGGGTATCGGACCAGTGTTGCCACTGCGAAAGACCCAGCACAGGCCCTAAACGACGTGCGCGCGAACGAGCGCTCGCTCTACGCAATGCCGTGGCTGAGGCCCGATCCGTTGGCGGATCTCGATCGGATGTCCGTGAACGACATAGCTGCGCCTCGCGATGTAATTCCTCCGGGCGTGGTGGCGCGCCATCGCTCTAGTCCACTCTTCCCCGTGCAGGTGCCGGACCTGATTGGCGTTAAGGACCGGCACTATCTCGACCGCACGGGACTGCAGCAGCAACGATCCATCGACGACATGATGCGCTACGCGGCGTTGAATCAGGGCGGCGATGACCTCGGCAATTACGATGGATTCATTCCGGCGGACTTTCCGAACTTCAAGAAGCTGCCTGACCCCACCGACGCCGATAACATCGGAGGGCGTTATAGCGACGAACAACTCTATGCCCTGGCGCTGTGGGTCTATTCGCTTCAGCCGCCGCCGAACCCTAACAAGTTCGATGTTCTTGCTAAGCGCGGACAGAAGATTTTCGAGCGAGAGAGCTGCGTCATGTGCCACACGCCGCCGCTGTACACTAACAACAAATTGACTCCTGCAGAGGGCTTCACCGTCCCTGAAGACCATCTCAAGAAGTACGACATCTTGCCAATCAGCGTCGGCACGGATCCGAATCTAACTCTCAAGACCAGACGCGGCACGGGCTACTACAAGGTGCCGTCGCTGAAAGGCGTGTGGTACCGCAGCATGTTCGGTCATAGCGGCTGGTGCGCGACCCTAGAAGACTGGTTTGACCCGCGCCGGACTCGTGACGATTACGTTCCGACGGGGTTCAAGCCTTACGGTATGAAGACGTATGCGGTGAAGGGGCATTCCTTCGGGCTGAGCCTATCGG